>Ga0265293_10004050_pt1 | contig 26359 bp, 21 predicted proteins | sample Munlanlewell138R_FD_192505 | JGI IMG/M metagenome (GOLD analysis project Ga0265293, IMG submission 192505) | Leachate microbial communities from a municipal landfill in Southern Ontario, Canada - Leachate well 138R | ecosystem: Engineered > Solid waste > Landfill > Unclassified | place: Canada...
GCCCTACAACCCTAAGAGTGTCTCGCGGATAGCTCGACTCCTCTTCCCCATTGTGGTGACCCTCTTAGCCGGTTATGTTGCTCCGGCCTCGGTGAGTTTAGTGGGGCTGTTGATGTTTGGCAACTTAATCAGAGAATCGCTGGTCTTAAATAGTCTCTCTGAGACGGCCCAAACGGCACTGGTTAATCTGATTACCCTTTTATTGGGCATCACAATTGCCGCCTCAATGCAAGCTGAGAAATTTGTCCGTGTAGAGACAATGTTAATCATGTTACTGGGGTTGCTGGCCTTTGTCTTTGACTCAATAGCCGGCGTCTTATTTGCCAAGATACTCAACCTCTTCACGAAAAATAAAGTTAACCCTATGGTAGGGGCTGCCGGTATTTCGGCCTTTCCCATGTCGGCCAGGGTTATCCAGCGCCTCGGGCAAGAGGCTGACCCCCAGAACCATTTGTTAATGCATGCTATAGGGGCCAACGTGGCCGGTCAGATAGCTTCGGTTATTGCCGGTGGAGTTGTTTTGGGCCTTGTTCCCACGATGTTAGGGTAGGAGGAAGCAATGTCGGCAGTTTTTTTTCAGTCGTTAGAGTTGATGTGGCGGGGTATGTTAGCAATTTTTATCGTTATCTTTCTGATCTATTTAGTGCTACTCCTTTTCCCCAAAATCTTTAAAAACAGGGAACCGTAGTAGAACGGCCCATTTCATGCTAAGATAGTGCGGGAGGTCTCTATGCGAGAATCTGGAGAAGATTACCTTGAGACAGTCTTAGAGTTGGAACAAGAGAAGGGGGTAGTGCGCTTAACTGATGTTGCGTTGAAGTTAGGTGTCACTAAGCCCAGTGTTAGCCGGGCTATGAAGGTGCTCCAAAATGATGGCTACATTTTCCAAGAGAGTTACGGCAACATTGAGCTCACCAAAAAAGGGCGACTGAAGGCTAATCAAGTTTTTAAGCGACACAAAACCTTAACCTCTTTCTTAAGTGATGTCTTACAAGTTCCTGTCGATATCGCTGAAACCGATGCGTGTCGTATGGAGCACATTTTGAGTAGTGAAACGATGGATAGGCTCACCGAGTTTGTCCAGCGCCATAAAGAGGAGGAGAATTAGCCCTGAATTAGGTTGGCTAAATCGCGTTGGGTGTTTTTTATCGCCTCGTGAACCTCTATCTTCTTCTCAATCAGCTGATAAAACCATTTACAAATTACCTCATCGACGATGTTTTGAGGGATTATCTCCCCTTTTTTACTTGAGGGGGGGATAATTGGCTTAGCGACTTTGTGCCCTGTAAAGTAGAGGGGGAACCAAGGGTAAAGTTTAGCCAACTCATCATTTTGGTAAGTTTTTTGGACCGCATTAAAGCCCCCTAAGACGGAAAAATAGGAGCTGATTGTATCCATGCAGGCCCACTTGATGAACTTGTAGGCTTCTCCAATTTTGTGGCTCTTGGCGTTAATACCCAACCCCCAGCCCCCTAAGATGGGGATACCGCCCGGGATTTCACTGTAGCCCACATCCTCTTCCTTAATAAGCTGATTGGTCTGCATCGCTATTTTATTGAAGAAGGGGGGGTAAGTGATTAGCATCGCTGTTTTTCCATTGAAGAAATCTTTAACCACACTCTCATCATTGGCTTCGAGGTAGTTAGGCCTAGAGTATTTCAAGAGCCTTAAAGTGGCGACATAGGCCTTTAAAACATTCTGGTTATTCAAGAAGAGGTTTATTGAAGAATTGAGGATTAAGTTGTCCCGTTCAAAAGAGAGGAGTCGTAAATAGAGCTCCGGCGCCAAGCATTCGCTGTAGGCAGCGGGAAAGCTAGTGCCCCACTCAATAGAGTCGCTATGGTTGGTAAAAAACTGGGCAATGGTATTGAACTCCTTCCACGTTGTAGGCGGAACTAGTTCTGTGCGGTACCTCTTTTTATAACGGGTTCTGTGCTCATCATCTTCAAAGAGGTCTCGGCGGTAGTAGAGGATTTGGAGGGCGTACATGAAGGGAAAACCGTAGACCCGCTCACGCCATTGTCCGAAAAGCTCGGCGGTACGGGGCAAGAAGAGTTCTTGGTAGCGGTCACTCTCCTTTGTAAGTTGGGTGATATCGGCAAGGAGTCCATTTTGCACAAGGGATTCTAACCAAGGCATATCGTACATAATTACATCGGCTTCGCCGCCCGAACATTCTTCAAGAATTCGGGCTAATAAGTTTTGGTGGCTGATTTCCCTGATTTGGGCCTTAATGCCATAGGTCGCCCTAAAGTTGTCGACAATTTTCTTCAAAGCGTGGGTCTGGATTGTGTCGAGCATTAAAACATTGAGGGTTGTATTGGTGCGGATGACGGCAGGTGCTTGGGCCCAAAAAGAGGGGTAGGTCTTTAAGTTGGTCTTCGTGATAGAGTCGCTGAAGATGATAGTTTTGCTCTCGGTGACGGGGCTTTCAATCTCCTCCTGCAAAATGGAGGCAGCCGTAGCCCCTATTTTTATAGCCGGTCGGGCAGTCGCCAGCGAGGCAACAGAGTTGGTTCGGCTGTTCCAGTTCTCCTCCCCCAGGGTTATAACGGGGATGTCGGTAGAGGCGTACCCCAGGAAAGCTAAACTCTCCATAATCCCTTTGGCTTTATTCTCGGAGGTTGTGATAATAACATCGGGGCGGTTTTCCCGCAGGGTATCCGAGAGGCTTATGATTGCCCTAAAAGCGTCCTCTTTGGTTAACAGTGCAGAGATGACAGGGGGGTTAATATTCTCAGGAGCCAAGCCATTTTTAAACCCTCGAATGGCTTCACTTTCACAAAAATACTTCTCGGGCCCCGCCAGTAACAGGAGGTTTTTTTTCGCACGGCGCACCAATTCTCGGGTCAGTTTCAGTACGGTTGCATAGTTATCGCTCATCACAAAGCTCGACTCCAATCCCTCCATTTTGCGGTCAATTAGGACGAGGGGGATACCTCGATCGGTGAAGGTGTCGTAGTATTTTTTCCACTCATCAGGGATTGAGGTGAAGACAATCAGGCCACAGATTTGTTTACGGGCAAAGTTCTCAATGCAGGAGATTTCATCCCCCTTCCTCTCGTGTGAGAGGGCTAAGTTGATGGTATAGGGGGTATCTCTGAAGACGCTCTCAATCCCTTCAAGTACTTTTATATAGTAGCTGTCTTCAAAGTTGGGCAGTAAGACCCCTATGTCGTTGTACTGTTTAGTGCGCAAGTTTTTAGCTAAGTAGTTGGGTTTGTAGGAGACCCCTTTAATGGCATCGGCTATCTTTTGGGCAGTCTCAGGACTTACCGGTTTGGTTTTATTTAAATAGTTGGAGACGGTTCCTATGGAAACTCCGGCAAGCGTCGCAACATCTTTGATAGTGGCCATCCCGCACTCCTCCTCGGTAAGTACGCCCATTGTAAATCTATGGTGAGGGTAATTCAAGTCTAATTTTGACAATTTCAATCTATTTTCATTAAAACGTTTAAATGAAATCTTGTGGAATAATGGGAATGTTTTCTTGCATTATTGAAAAAAGCGTTCCTATAATACAGTAAGAGCACTGAAACCTTCCCCTTAAAAGGGGAGGCGGGTTTGGTATATATTGAGGTTGTTAATAGTTAGCTCCCCTTTGGGGGGCTAAAAGAGAGGCTGAATATGCAGTTGATTGATATGTTTTTTGATCAAATCGAAGACGCAAAAACACGCAGAGTTCCCTTTATAATTCCCATTGGAACGATTGAATACCACGCTTATCATACCTCGGTGGGGACCGATACGATGGTCGTCACAGGGTGTTTAAGGGAGTTAGAGAAAGAGAAAGAGATTGTTGTTATGCCCCCCATTTGGTACGGGGTGGCTTCCTATGCCGTGGGGGGACCCGAGACTGGGACAATCCATGTCGATGAAGATGCCCACACGCAATACCTCTACGCCATCTTAAAATCTTTAATTTTTGGAGGTTGGCAAAATATCTACTTAGTCATGCACCATCAAACCGAAGAGGGAGGCTTAATGCCGATGACCATCGCCTGCCATAAGGCGGCCAAGAAGGTGACCATGGAGTACATGGAGGCGACCAAAGGGCGCGGATGGTGGGGGAGTAACGCCTACCAAGACTACTATGAAAACCTAGGGACGGGCGATGACCCCTTCTCTTACATAAAAGTTATCCCCCTGATTAGTAAAGAAGCCCAGCACGCCTGTGGTGGCTTTGACCATGCGGGGAAATGGGAGACCTCTTTGATGCTGGGTACCTACCCGGAAAACGTCGACCTCTCACGGTGTGAGAAGAACACCGAATGGTTTGCTCAAAGTGCCGTCGAGGCGAGTGAAGAGCTTGGTAAACATATGGTAGAGCAGACCCTTATATGGCTAAGAGAGGCTATTAATTAGTGGCTAATATATGTGTTACATATATTTAAAATGAATCCTAAAGGAGAAGCAAAAAGGAGAAGGTTATGAAAAAAGTAATTGTTGTCCTGCTGGTAGTGATGCTAGTTGGCTCAGTGGTTTTTGCCGCCGGAAAGGCAGAGGTAGCTGACGGTAAAACCAAGATTGGGGTTAGCATCATGGAGCTTTCTGCTTACACTTGGTATCTAGGCGTAATTGACGGATGTCAGCAATGGGCAAAAGACCATAGCGAAGCCGGTTTTACTTTCCAGTTTGAAGACTCCCGTTCGGACGTTTCGACCATGTTGAACAACCTCGATGCCCTCATCACCGGAGGAGCAAAAGGTATTATCTTATTCCCCGCAGATGCTTCGTCGGCTATTCCGACTATGAAGCAGTACGTTAATCAGGGAATCCCCTTTGTAATTGGAGACTACGCCCAAGAGCCCAAGAGTGACAGTGACATTGTGTGGGAAACTTTTGTGGGGCACGACATGCGTATGCTCGGTGAGACATCTGGAGAAGTGGCCGTAGAGTACCTCAAAAAACTTGGCAAACCCAACCCGGTTTGTCTGTTTGTGACCCGTCCCACCTCTGGGCAAGTCTCTGTCGACCGTTTTGAAGGTTTTAGAGATGTTATTAAAGCCTCCTTCCCCAATGCCCGTATAATTGAAGAAGGGGATGTAGGGGCCGGTTCGCGCGACTCTTCCCAGAGCTTGATGGAGAATATCTTGCAGCGTGAACCCGTCATCGATGTTGTCTCCGGACACAACGATGCAGAGGTAATCGGGCCTTACAACGCTGCTCGGGCAGCTAACCGCCGAGAGATTAAATTCATCGGTATTGCCGGCGACAAAGACGTCCTCAAGTATATAACCGATGGTAATGAGGCGTGGCTCGGTGAGGTTCTTCAGAATCCTGTCGACCTCGGCTACCAAGCAACAGAAGCGATGTACCAGACACTGGTGCAGAAGAAAACCATCGACAAGATCTGGGACCTCCCGAAACCGGAAGCCATTACACCTGCCAATATTAAAGATTACGACTGGCAGAACTGGTCTTGGCTCTAAGAGTTGGTTAAAGGTTTGGGCAGGGTAACTCCTGCCCAAACATCTCCCTATTTTTTTAAAGGTGACTTATGATTAATTTATTGCCTGAACCTAAGCGATTAGTTGACAAAAACTGTTTTACAAAACCATTCAAGACGCTCTCAATTGATTATCATGATCGAGATCTCGTTGAGATAGCCCAAAAGCGCTTTTGGAACTATCGGGGCATTGTGGCAGACTCGGCCGAAAAAATGGTAGTTGAGTTAATTCCCTCCCTAAAGGGGAGAGAGGCAGACAATAAAGCACTTTTCATTGACCAAGGGTATGTTTTAGAAATCGGCGAAGAAAAGGTTGTTTTGTACTGGGAGAAAAAGGCCGGTTTTATCAACGGGATTACTTCCCTCAAGATGTTGTTAAAATCAGAGGAGGGTTCTTTTCGCCTCCCCTGTTGTGAAATAGTCGATTGGCCCTCTGTCGCGGTGCGTGCAGTTGCCCCCACCTTCTCTTGGTACGCCGGTTATGGGCGTATCGGTTTCGATATGCAGCTGTGGGACTACGATAAATGGCTTGAATTCTTAAATATCAGTTTAGATAACAAAATTAACCAGTTTAACATGGTCATGTACGGCTACTGGCCCTTTGAGTTTGACCAGTACCCTGAAACGGTCTTAAAAGATGTGCCCATTAAGATCTGGAATGCGGAAAATGAGGCGTGGTTAAAGGTGCGCTACTCGCACCCCAATATCGAAGAGCCCTATCTCGCGAAATTAATTGAGTATGGCCACGCTATGGAGTTTGCTTTCTTTGCCTATGTAGGGCTTAACTCCTACAATGGAGGTTACTCCATCAAACATCCTGAGGCGCGCATGATTCCTCCCAAGAGCAGTCAATTCCTCAACGATTTTGATAGCCTCTGTTTGAGCAACCCAACTAATGTCGAATATATTCTGCGCTCAATGGAGCGCATAGCCAGTTTGGGCTTTGATGGCTTCACCCTTGAAGAGAGTGAAGAGGGGTTCTGGTTCTGTGAATGCGACCAATGCCGGAACACTTGGGGTAAAGATTCTTCTGCCCCGGTTGAAGCTAAACATAAGGCCAATATTTGGCTCCTAAACCAGATTTGGGAGCGGGTCAAAAAGGTTAACCCCGCTGTTGTTCTGGGAATTAGGGCCTTTAGGCAACCTCCCCTTGAGAAAGATCCTGCTTTCTTAGAGGAGTGTGTGCGCAGTATGCCTAAGGGAATTAATCTCTTCTGGGCACCCGGTCTTTATGTACCGGAGACAGAGTTCCCCAAATGGGTCAAAGCGTTTGGAAAGGAGCACATCTGGGCGCGCGACACGGAGGCCAACTCCATCACCTCTACGATGGGGCGCCTCTACCGGACCTTTAAGTCGAATATGATTCGCTACGAGGATGAGACTAACGAACAGGTTATTGAGACCGATATTGAGCAACACCTCGGCAGTATCGAGATGGGGGTGCACGGTATCAACGGTTACATGTTTGAGTGGTATGGACTTTTTCTCCATGAAATAGCCCACGGGAACTACGGGTGGGGTTCGCGCATGGCAATGGATGAGTTCTTTAAACGCGCTTGCGAGCTCAACTTTGGTGTTCTAGGCGAGAAAGTTCTCTACGTGATGCGCACCATGCTGACTATCCACGAGAGCCAAATGCCTTTCTATTCTACACCCTATCCGTTCCAGAAGAACAAACTTAAAGAGAGTGATATCCCCACAATTATGGAGGCCAAAGAGCGCCATCCTAAACTGCTGGCAATGCTTAAGGAGCTCTATGAGGCGTGCCAAAACGACCGGCGCCTCGTCCATTGGGCGCCTCACTTTGCCCGTCTTATCAACGCAGAGCGCCGCAACGCAGTCATCTACGACATGGCGTTGGCCTCTCTTAAGTATGCACAGGAGAGTGACGGGGTGAAAAAAGACCAATTATTGGATGAGATCCTCTTTTACAACGAAAAAGATTTCGCAATTGTCAAAGAGATGTTCTTCGATATCAACCCGGTGGGGGAAACGGGTGTGAAGAGCTCAATGTTCCCCTATCATGAAATAAAGCGGTTGATTCACAACATTAGGCATCCCGAGAATCCGGATGAGGATATCATCTGCTCCGGTATTGAGGCTCTTGGCTGGCTCTGGCTGTAGGAGGAGAGGAAGAATGGCTGCAGAGAAATTGGTAGAAGTAAAGAACTGTACAATGGTGTTTCCCGGAGTCAAAGCGCTCGATAATGTCGATTTCACCCTCCTTGCAGGAGAGTGCCACGGCTTAGTCGGTGAAAACGGAGCTGGTAAATCGACTCTCTCAAAGTGCATCATTGGGGATTACAAAATGACCGAAGGGGAGCTCTATATCAAAGGACAATCTATCCATATCCCCTCTTTTTCGGTGCGTAAATCTTATGAAATGGGGGTTGCCATCGTCCACCAAGAGTTCCAATTGATGGAGGATATGAACGGGTTGGAGAATATCTTCATCGGACGTTACGAGAAGAGGGGCCCAATTATTGACTGGAAAAAATTGCAAAAGAAAGGGGCAGAACTACTAGAATATCTGCAGTGTGATGTCGATTTAAAGGTGAAAGTCAAACACTTGAGAACCGCTGAGAAACAGATTATTCAGTTAGCCAAGGCGATGCTCGATAACCCCGACGTACTAATCTTCGATGAACTTACAGCGGTTCTCCAAGAGGATGGCATTCAAAACATCTTTAGGATTATCGACCTCTTAAAGGCCAAAGGGATCGGTATTATCTACATCTCTCACCGGTTGGACGAGATTTTCCAGTGTTGTGACCGCTACACCGTACTGTGTGACGGGAAGTTTATCAGCAGCGGTGAGGTGCAAGATATCGACAAACCCGAGCTGGTGAAGATGATTATTGGGCGGGAGTTAAAAAACGTCTATCCGGCCAAGAGCCACAAATTTGGCGAAGTTCTCTTGGAGATTAAAAATTTTACTGCACCGACCGCTTTTCGCGATGTCAATTTGAAGGTGAGAAGCGGTGAGGTGGTGGGAATCTCGGGGCTTTTGGGGGCCGGTAAAACCGAGTTGTTGCACGCCATCTTCGGTAACCATAAACTGTCCTCAGGCGAAGTTTTTATTAAAGGGGAGGCAGTGAAAATCCACAGCCCTCAACAGGCTATTAAATACGGTTTAGGGGTTGTTCCCGATGAGAGGCGTCTATTGGGGCTCAATATGCTTTTCAACATCAAAGACAATACAACGCTGGCTTCGATGAAGTTCTTCAAGAAGTGGAAACTTTTCCAAAACCATCGTAAAGAGAGTGAGGCGGCTTTTGAGATCAATAAACGGCTCAATTTGCGGTATTACTCACTTTTACAGCTCATTAGTAAACTCTCCGGCGGAAACCAACAGAAGGTCGTTCTCGCCAAATGGATGCTACGCAATTGTGATGTTTTCCTGTTGGATGAGCCCACCAGAGGTATCGATATCGGGGCTAAGTTTGAGATTTACAACCTCATCAACGAATTGGCTAAGGCCGGCAAGGGGGTTATTCTGGTCTCGCCTGAGTTGGAGGAGATTATTGGGTTATCTAACAGGGTCTATGTAATGTATGAAGGGAAAATAATGGATGTCATCGAGGGAGAAAATATTACCCAGGAAGTTATCATCCAAGATCTTTTAGGAGTGGTAGAAGCATGAATAACGTCGAAACAGTACAGAGTAAAGTGCAGTACAAGAAAAACTTTAAGTCCTTTTTAAATGAGTGGATGATTCTCATCTTGTTCATCGGCCTCTTCTTGATTAGCTTTTTAAGCCTGCCGAAGTTCCGCACGACCGGCAATATTATGAACATCTTACGGCAAGCATCGTTTATCTCAATCATTGCCCTCGGTGAATTCTTTGTAGTCTTAATTGCTAACATGGATATGTCGATTACTTCAATTATAGGGATGACGAGTATCTATTTTGCCGGGATGGTTGCCAACAGTGGTGTTCCGGTCTTTTGGGCGATGCTGATTGTCCTCTTGATGTCGATTGTTGTCGGGATAATTAACGGTGTTTTGACCGTTTACGGGAAGATGCCCTCTTTCATTGGAACCCTCACGGTGATGAATATTATTAAAGGGATCTATTTTATCTACTCCAGAGGGTTGCCAATCTCTGGCCTACCGGAGAGTTTTAACTTTCTGGGAGCCGGTTATATAGGATTTGTCCCCTTCCCGGTTATCTTGCTCATCGTAGTAGCGGTAGTTCTCCATATCTTTGCCCAACACACCGAACTGGGCAGGAGTTTCTACGCAGTCGGTGGCAATATTGAAGCGGCCAAACTCTCGGGAATCAACATTAAATTCATCAGTATCTTCGCCTTTGTGTTATGTGCCGTCCTCTCCAGTATTGGGGCATTGGGGCTCACCTCCCGCTCTTTAAGTGGTAACGTCTCCATTGGAGAGAACCTTCTTTTTGATGTGATGACAATTGTGGTCTTAGGGGGTACTTCACTGACCGGGGGACGGGGAAAGGTCTTTGGAGTTGTTATCGGAGCCCTTTTCTTGCAGGTTATCTCCAATATTATGATTTTGATGAGTGTTAACACCTACTGGCAGTGGGTGGTTAAGGGTATTATCTTGATTGTGGTGGTGGTTATCGACGCCAACTCTAAACACGATTAAACTGAACTTTTCCACTTTAAGGCCACCTATTAGAGGTGGCCTTGATGTTGTTAAAAGCTATCTTTTTTATACAAATGTATAGAAAATGTATAAATATAGAAGAAAATGGGGAATATTAGTTGACATTTATCTGATATAACAGTACAACAAAGGGCAATCTTTAGATTTGAGGAGCCTGTTATGCGTACCACAAAAGGAAAACCTTTTTTCTCACCTAACACGGGATGTGGGTCAGCTTTCACTCAAATGACCGCATCAGCATCAAGTACACAATCTGCTATTTCCCTATCCAACCTCCTTTTATCTATCGCTCTCCTACCTGCGATTATTATTCTAGTAAACATTATTATTCTATAATCCACGGTACGCCGTTTCGGGTGCAACCGTGGAGAACTCCTTCACGGTGACTCGGTGTATCACTATAACTATATCGCACCACTTTAAAAGGGGGTTACTGTATGTGTCGCTACACTTTAGGGATTTTAGTTAACAACCATCCGGGAGTTCTCAGTCGTGTTGTGGGGCTTTTTAGTCGTCGTGGCTACAATATTGACAGTCTCTCGGTAGGAGAGACTGAAAACTCCGCTATTAGCCGCATTACAATTGTTGTGACCGGAGACCAGGCGATAGTTGAACAGATTGAGAAGCAAGTAGCCAAACTAATCGATGTCATTGCTGTCGTTGAATTAACGGCCCAAGGGAGTATCCAAAGTGAGTTGGTCTTGGTCAAAGTTAATACGACTGAGAAAACAAGACCGGCGGTTGTTGAGCTCTCAGAGATCTTTAAAGCCAAAATAATGGATGTCAGTGAAGAGACCATCACCATGCAAATCACCGGTACCGGGGACAAAATTGCCTCCTTCTTACACCTCCTCTATCCCCACGGGATAACTGAGTTGGTGCGTACCGGTGTGACAGCAATGGAGCGGGGCTCTCAAGCGATGATTAATCGCGGAATTGATAAAGCAAAGGGGGAAAATGATGAGTAAAATGTACTATGAAAAAGATGCCGACATGGGTCTTTTAGAGGGAAAAAAAGTTGCCATAATCGGCTACGGCAGCCAAGGTCATGCCCACGCCCTTAACCTGCATGAGTCGGGCGTAGACGTCACAGTGGGTCTTTATAAAGGGAGCCCTTCTTGGCAGAAAGCTGAAGAAGATGGCCTCAGGGTGATGTTAGCCGGTGAGGCAGCTGCGGCTTGTGATATTGTGATGTTGCTGGTCAACGATGAGAAACAGGCCGCCCTTTACAGTGGAGAGCTCGCTTCTAAGATCACAGCCGGTAAATACCTGGCTTTTGCCCACGGCTTTAATATCCACTTTGGGCAAATAGTACCCCCCGAAGATGTCAACGTCATCATGGTAGCTCCCAAGGGGCCCGGACACACAGTGCGTAGCCAATTCCAAGAGGGCAAAGGGGTCCCCTCCCTCATAGCCGTTCATCAAGACCCCTCGGGCAACTCGAAAGAGGTGGCTCTAGCCTATGCTGCCGGCCTAGGGGCAGGACGTGCCGGGATCTTCGAGACAACCTTCAAGGAAGAGACTGAAACAGACCTCTTTGGTGAGCAGGCGGTCCTCTGTGGGGGGGTAACTGCCCTTATTAAAGCCGGTTTTGACACCCTTGTTGAAGCCGGTTACCAACCGGAGATGGCCTATTTTGAGTGTTGCCATGAGATGAAATTGATTGTCGATTTGATCTACCAAGGGGGACTCTCCTACATGCGTTACTCGATAAGCGACACGGCCGAGTATGGCGATTATGTGAGTGGGCGTCGGATAATAACCGACGAGACTAAAAAAGAGATGCGAAGCATCTTAAGCGCAATCCAAGAGGGCTCCTTTGCCCGTGATTGGCTCTTAGAGAACCAAGTCAAGCGCCCCTTTTTCAATGCTAAACGGCGCATGGAGAGGGAGAGTCTCTTGGAGACGACCGGCCAAAAACTGAGAGGTTTGATGAGCTGGTTGCGCAAATAGGGGAGGTAAGAGGATGCGCCAACAGATTGCAATTTTTGACACAACCCTCAGGGATGGAGAGCAAGCCCCCGGTTACAGTATGAACTTAGAGGAAAAACTCCGTTTTGCCCGACAGCTTGAAGCGCTCAAAGTCGATGTAATTGAAGCCGGTTTTGCCATCGCCTCAGCGGGAGATTTTGCCGCAGTGCAAGCCATAGCCGCTGAGATCAAAGATTCGACTGTTGCCTCGTTGGCTCGAGCTCTTCCTAAAGATATTGAATATGCTTGGCAGGCGCTTAAAGGGGCTGCGAATCCTCGTATTCACACCTTTATTGCCACCAGTGATTTACACCTCGAATACAAACTTAAGAAGAGTAGGGAAGAGGTGCTTAGCCAAGCCGTAGAGATGGTGCGCTATGCCCGTAACTTAACCTCTGAGGTGGAGTTCTCCGCAGAGGATGCGACGCGTAGCGACCGCGATTATCTTTGTCGGGTTGTAGAGGGGGCCATTAAGGCGGGAGCCTCAATTGTTAACATCCCCGATACGGTGGGTTACACCATGAGCCAAGAGTACTACTCTCTGATTGAGTACCTCAGAAACAATGTGCCCAATATCGATAAAGCGATTATCTCGACCCACTGCCACAACGATTTAGGGATGGCGGTGGCTAATTCGCTAGCCGGAGTGCAGGCCGGAGCTCGCCAGATTGAGTGTGCGGTGTGTGGTATTGGCGAGCGCGCCGGTAACGCTGCCCTTGAAGAGTTGGTGATGGCCATGCATACCCGCAGTGACCTTTTCGACTTCGCCTTTAACCTCGATACTACGCAACTTTATAAGACTAGCCGACTGCTCTCCTCTATAACAGGGGTGGCTATCAGTCCCAATAAGGCTATCGTGGGGGCGAATGCCTTTGCCCACGAATCGGGAATCCACCAACACGGGGTTTTGGCCAATGCGCGAACTTACGAGATTATGACGCCCGAATCGATTGGTTTGAAAAAGACCGCCATGGTTTTAGGCAAACACTCGGGTCAGCACGCTTTTACCAAGCGAATGGAAGAGTTGGGCTATTTCTTAGAAAAAGAGCTGAGCACCAAGCTCTTCAAAGACTTTAAAAATTTAGCCGATAAGAAAAAAGTAATAGAAGACCGCGATTTAATCGCTTTGATGGAGAGCGAAACCCACTCGGCCCCTACAATCTACGAACTCGACAACTTTGTCGTTAACAGCGGGAATAATATGACGGCCACCGCCTGTGTTACGTTGGTGCGTGATGGGAAGAAGATGCAGTCGGTTGAGATGGCTACCGGTCCGGTTTACGCCTGTTTTAAGGCGGTTGAGAAGATTATTAACTACTCGTTTGTCTTGGAGGATTACCAATTACGGGCCGTTACCGAACACCGTGATGCTTTAGGTGAGGTGTTGGTGAAAATAAGTGACAGCCGGGGTGTTTACCGTGGCAGGGGGGTCAGTACCGATGTTATCGAGGCGAGCCTCAAGAGTCTTTTAACGGCAGTTAACCGGATGATTGAGGGCGAGGATGAAAACATCCAGTGGAAAGAGCTTTCAGAAGAGGCTCTTGCCAGGGATATGAAGGTGAGTGGAACGGTTAAGGAAGATGTCAGTAAGGAGCACAACCATGGTTGAAAAAAGGGGCGAGAAAGTAAAGATCTTCGACTCAACCTTGCGTGATGGTGCTCAAGGGGAGGGGATCTCTTTTTCAGTAATAGATAAGCTAAAAATTGTTAACCTCTTGGATGATTTGGGCATCGACTATGTTGAAGCAGGAAACCCCGGCTCAAACCCCAAAGATTTAGAGTTTTTTCAAAAAGCCGCTTCATTGCCCCTCAAGAGTGTCCGTTTAGTTGCTTTTGGGGCTACTCGCCGGCGCAACATTAAGCCGGAAGACGATGCTAACCTTAAATCTCTACTGAGTGCCAATACACCGGCGGTCTCTATTTTTGGGAAAAGTTGGGATTTTCAAGTTACCGATGTCCTCAATACCACCCTAAAAGAGAATTTAGCGATGATTAGCGATACGGTGGCGTTCTTAGTAGCCAATGGCAAAGAGGTCCACTTTGATGCAGAGCACTTCTATGATGGGTATAAAGAGAACCCCGAATATGCTATGGCATGCCTGCAAGCGGCCGGTGATAGCGGAGCAACTTCTTTAGTCCTCTGTGATACCCGGGGGGCAAGTTTGCCCTCTTTTGTGAAAGAAGCTACTCGAGCGGTGAAGGAAGCCTTCCCGTCATTTGAGATTGGCATTCATGCCCACAACGACATCTCAATGGCCGACGCCAACTCAATTGCCGCCGTAGAAGAGGGGGCCCGTCAGGTACAAGGGACACTGGTTGGTTTTGGCGAGCGCTGTGGAAATGCTTTCTTAGCCACACTTATCCCCACTTTGCAGTTGAAAATGGGCTACACTGTAATCCCTGAGGAGTCGTTGGCTAAACTCACCCTAATTGCCCACTCGGTGGCAGAGACGGCCAACAACCCGATTGCCCACGACAGTCCCTATGTGGGACGCAGTGCATTTGCCCATAAAGGGGGAATGCACATCGATGGAGTGGCCAAAAATCCCCTCTCATTTGAACATATTGACCCTTTGACGGTTGGCAATGAGCGTCGCCTACTAATGAGTGAGGTCTCCGGCAGGGCTACCATTTTACGGAGAATCCAAAAATATGCCCCTGAACTCGATAAAGACTCGTCGCAGACTAAACAGATTATGGCGGCGCTGAAGAGTTTGGAGTATGCCGGTTACCAATTTGAGGGAGCCGAGAGCTCCTTTGAACTGGTCATTGCCAAACATTTAGGAAAGTACAAACCATTTTTTACCCTCGATCACTATAAAACTTTTGGGGAGCGTCCCCTTAAGGGGGATCCCGATACCAGCCACACGGCGGTGGTTAAAGTGGTTGTGAATGGGGAGTCGGCGATTGCCGTTGCCCAAGGTGACGGGCCGGTTCACGCCCTAGATAAAGCTATCCGCAAAGTCTTAGAGAACTTCTACCCTCTCCTTTCAACAATCTATTTGACCGATTTTAAAGTGCGGGTACTCGACTCCAAACAGGCCTCGGCTGCCGTTGTGAGGGTTTTAATCGAAACCTCCGATGGGCGCTACTCTTGGTCGACTGTGGGGGTCTCCACCGACATTATTGAAGCCAGTTGGATGGCGATTGTCGATGCAATTGAATACAAGTTAATGAAAGAGGGGGTGAAGCCTCCCCAGTTAGTGGCACAAGGAGAAGCAAAATGAGTATGACAATGAGCCAGAAGATTTTAGCCGCCCATGCAAATGTAGATGAAGTGCGTGCCGGTCAGCTAATAATGGCCAATTTGGATTTAGTTCTAGGCAACGATATTACCGCACCGGTAGCAATCAACGAGTTTGCCAAATTTGGGATAGATGAGGTCTTCGATAACTCTAAAATAGCACTGGTCCCCGACCATTTTACCCCCAATAAAGATATTAAGGCGGCACAACAATGCAAACAGATGCGTCAATTCGCCCATGCAAAGGGCATTGAGCACTACTTTGAAATTGGAGCTATGGGAATTGAACACGCCCTCTTACCGGAGCAGGGGTTGGTGAATGCCGGCGACTTAATTATCGGTGCCGACAGTCACACTTGCACCTATGGGGCCCTCGGTGCTTTCTCAACCGGGGTTGGCAGTAGCGATATGGCGGGAGGGATGGCCACCGGTAAGGCTTGGTTTAAAGTTCCCGGCGCCCTGCAGTTCAATCTAACAGGCCGCCTGGGCCCTTGGGTGAGTGGTAAAGACCTCATCCTCCATATCATAGGGATGATTGGCGTCGATGGAGCTCTCTACAAATCGATGGAATTCACCGGAGAAGGGGTTGCTTCTCTCAACATTGACGACCGTTTTACTATCTGTAACATGGCGATTGAAGCGGGGGCCAAGAATGGGATTTTTGAGGTTGACGCCGTCGCTTTGGAATATCTGCAAGCACATAACACCAAAGAGCCAAAGATCTACAGTCGCGATAAAGGTGCCCATTACGAAGCGCGCTACGAGATTGACTTGAGCACTATTAGACCAACAGTCGCCTTCCCCCATCTCCCTTCCAATACCAGAGTAATCGATGAAGTGGGCAATATTGAGATAGACCAAGTGGTCATCGGCTCATGTACCAATGGACGCATTAGCGACTTACGCATCGCCGCAAAGATCCTGCAAGGTAAGCGGGTTAACCCAAGAGTCAGAACTATAATTTTCCCGGCTACCCAGAAAATCTACCTCCAAGCATTGGACGAAGGCCTTTTGAAGATATTCGTTGAAGCCGGAGCAGTGGTTAGTACCCCCACCTGTGGCCCCTGTTTAGGGGGTCATATGGGGATTCTTGCCGAAGGAGAGCGGGCTGTGGCCACTACTAACCGCAACTTTGTAGGGCGCATGGGGCACCCCGCGAGTGAAGTTTACCTAGCGAGCCCGGCCGTCGCCGCCGCTTCGGCTTTGAGTGGTTTTATCGCCAACCCTGAGACAATAAAGGAGTCGTGAGATGAGAGTAAAAGGTAAAGTTTTTAGATATGCCAGCAACGTCGACACCGATGTGATTATTCCCGCGCGCTACTTAAATACGAGCGACCCTCAGGAGTTGGCCAGCCACTGTATGGAAGATTTAGATGCCACTTTTGTGGCTAGTGTCACACAGGGGGACTTAATCGTCGCCGATGAGAATTTTGGGTGTGGCTCTTCGCGTGAGCATGCCCCTCTGGCAATAAAAACCGTAGGTATCAGTTGCGTGATAGCTTCTTCTTTTGCCCGGATTTTCTACCGCAATGCAATTAACATCGGCTTGCCTATCTTAGAGAGTGCTGAAGCCGTCAAAGGGATCAAGCATGGGGATGTGGTAACGGTCGATTTCTCCAAGGGTGCCATTATTAACGAAACGACAGGTGAGTCTTATACCAGCGAGCCTTTTCCCCCTTTCATTCAGGAGATGATGGAGAGAGATGGTCTCATTAACTACTTAAAAGAGGAGGTCTTACAGTGAGACTGAAATTAGCGATTATTGCGGGAGACGGAATTGGGGGAGATATTGTGGCGGAGGCCCTTAAAGTGATGGGGGCTGTGGGGGAGAGGTTTAACCATAAATTTGATTTCTCCTTCTACTTAATGGGGGGGCAAGCCATCGATACCATGGGTACGCCTTTACCTGAATCGACTCTACTGGGGTGCCGAGATGCCCAGGCGGTCCTCTTGGGGGCAGTGGGTGGCGAGAAGTGGGACCATTTGAAAGGCGATCAGCGCCCCGAGAAGGGCCTTCTGGACCTCCGCAGTGGCTTAGGGCTCTTTTGTAACCTCCGCCCGGCACTCCTTTATGAAGAGCTGGCGCAAGCTTGTCCCTTGAAAGAGCATATTATTGCCGGTGGACTCGACTTGATGGTGGTTAGAGAACTTACCGGAGGGATCTACTTCGGCCCCAAAGGGCGCAGTGGAGAGGAGATGAGCGCCTGGGACACGATGCTTTACAGTGAACAAGAGGTTGAGCGGATTGCCGTGAAAGCCTTTGAATTGGCAATGAAGCGCAATAAGCGGCTCACTAGTGTCGATAAAGCGAATGTATTGGAGTCTTCCCGCCTGTGGAGGGAGGTTGTCAACCGGGTGGCTAAGCGCTACGACGAGGTGACGCTGAACCATATGTATGTCGATAACGCCGCTATGCAGTTGGTGCGTAACCCTAAGCAGTTTGATGTCATTGTTACCTCGAATATGTTTGGCGATATCTTGAGCGATGAGGCCAGTATGATTACCGGTTCAATTGGAATGCTCCCGTCTGCCAGCCTTGGCGAGGGGAATTTTGGACTCTATGAACCGATTCATGGCTCCGCTCCCGATATTGCGGGTCAAGACAGGGCTAACCCACTAGCCACAATACTCTCGGTAGCTATGCTACTACGCCACTCCTTTGACCTGGAAGAGGAGGCTTTAGCCGTTGAACAAGCGGTTAAGGAGGTTCTTAAAGATGGTTGGCGTACGGAAGACATTATGAGTAGTGGACAAAAGAGGGTAGGCACGAAAGAGATGGGTAATTTGGTAGCCCAGGCTATTAGTGGTAAAAAGGAGTAAAAAGATGAGTGAACAATTAGTGTACATCGAGGGAGAATATGTGCCCATCAGTGAGGCCAAGATATCGGTATTGGACCATGGATTGTTGTACGGAGACGGGATTTTTGAGGGCATTAGAGCTTATAAAGGGCATGTCTTCAAGCTTACCGAACACATAAAGCGCTTTGAGAGTGCGGCTAAGGCCATTCATCTTGATCTACCCCTACCGCTCGCCGAGATTACCGAGGTGGTTTTAGAGACCTGTCGGCGCAACAATATTGTCGATGGTTATATCCGCTTAGTGTGTACCCGTGGTGCCGACGGTTTAGGACTCTACCCCCATCCGCGCACCCATCCCCCGCGGCTAATCTGTATTGCCGGTCAAGTAGCCCTCTACAGTGATGAGGCCTACAGGCGCGGCCTGAAAGTTATAACCAGCCACCTACGTCGCAATAAAGCTACAATAGTGAATCCGCAGATTAAGAGTCTAAACTACCTCAACAATATTTTGGCTTCGATTGAGGCGCGCCGTTATGGTGCCGATGAGGCCCTCCTTTTAAACAACGAAGGGCTAGTTACCGAATGTACCGGCGATAATATCTTCATCGTTAAGGGCCAAGAGCTCTGCACTCCGCCAATCTGGTTGGGAACCCTTGATGGGATCACCCGTAAGGTGGTTTTAACTCTGGGGGAAAAACTGGGTTATAAGGTGAAGGAATCCCCCTTTACCCACTTTGATGTGGTTAATGCCGATGAGGTGTTTTTGACCGGAACTGCCGCAGAGATTATTGCCCTCACAGAGTTAGATGGGCAGGTTATAGCCGATGGAGTTGCCGGTAAAATTACCCTTGAGCTCCTTGAAGAGTTCAGGGTCTATACGCAGCAGGCAGAAAATGGAGTAAAGATATGAGAAGCAATGCGATGAAAAGCGGCTTTAGCCGCGCCCCCCACCGCTCTCTTTTGAAGGCCCTGGGGTTAAGTGACCGCGAAATAGAGGCGCCCCTTATAGGGATTGTCAATTCAGCCAACTCTGTCATTCCCGGCCATGTCCATCTTGAGAGGATTGTAGAGGCGGTCAAAGCGGGAGTTAGAAGTGGCGGAGGGACCCCACTGGAGTTCTCCGTGATTGGGGTATGTGACGGGTTAGCTATGGGCCACAAAGGGATGAAATACTCCTTGGCCAGTCGCGAACTAATTGCCGACTCAATCGAGATAATGGCTATGGCGCACCCCTTTGATGCTTTGGTGATGGTGCCGAACTGTGACAAGATCGTGCCGGCTATGTTGATGGCGGCTGCCCGCATAAACATCCCGACGATTGTAGTCTCGGGAGGCGCCATGCTGGCGGGCAAAGTGCCTGGGAAAAAGGGTGCCATCGACTTAACTTCGGTTTTTGAAGCCGTAGGAGCCCATAGTAGCGGAAAAATTAGCGATGAAGAGTTACTCGCCTGTGAGAATAATGCTTGCCCCACCTGTGGCTCTTGCTCAGGGATGTTCACTGCCAATAGTATGAACTGCTTAACGGAAGCCCTGGGGATGGCTCTCCCCGGTAACGGCACCATCCCCGCTGTTTATAGCGAACGGGACCGCTTGGCCAAAGAGGCAGGTTACAAGGTGATGGCTCTCCTTGAGAAGCAGATTAAGCCTTCAGATATTATGACGGCGGCCGCTTTTGAGAACGCCTTAGCCCTCGACATGGCTCTGGGGTGCTCAACTAACAGTATGCTCCATCTTCCGGCAATTGCCCATGAAGCCCATGTTGAGCTCGATATCTTTATGGCCAATGAGGTGAGTAAGCGGACCCCTAATCTCTGCCATTTGGCTCCGGCCGGGCCTCACCATATCGAGGACCTCTATGAAGCGGGCGGGGTGTTGGCCGTGATGAAGGAGCTCAACAAGCGAGGCCTTGTTAACGGTGATTGTTTGACGGTTTCGACTCAGAAGATGGGTCAACAGCTAGAGAAGGCTCAAAATTACAACCCGGAGGTCATTAGACCTATCGAGAACCCCTTTAGTGAAACTGGGGGGATTGCAGTCTTGAGGGGGAACCTTGCCCCCGATGGGGCGGTGGTAAAGCGCTCAGCGGTTGACCCGGCAATGCTCAAACATACCGGGGTGGCGCGTGTTTTTGACTCGGAAGAGGAGGTTTCACTGGCAATCTATCGGCAAGAGATCAAGAAGGGCGATGTGGTTGTCATTCGTTATGAGGGGCCCAAGGGGGGACCGGGAATGCGCGAGATGTTAGGGCCCACTTCCGCTATAGCTGGCATGGGTCTCGACAAGGATGTCGCCCTAATTACCGATGGGCGTTTTAGTGGAGCCACTAGAGGGGCTTCCATTGGTCATATCTCACCGGAGGCAGCTGAGGGGGGTCCTATTGCTTTTGTTAGAGAGGGTGACTTGATAGAGATTGATATCGATAAGGGAGAGCTTAACCTGCTCGTAGATGCGGCGGAATTAGAGAGGCGACAGGTGGGTTTTGTCGCCCCTGAGCCTCCCATCAAAGAGGGATATTTGGGCCGTTATGCCCGTTTAGTGACGAGTGCCTCCACCGGAGCTGTTTTTAGAGATTAGAGGAGAGTTTGGATGAAATTGAATGGAGCTGAAATCATTGTGGCTTGTTTAAAAGAGCAAGGTGTCGATACTGTGTTTGGGTTCCCCGGCGGTGCCGTTCTCAATATATATGATGCTTTGTACAAGAATCGCGACTCTGTCCGCCATATCCTCACCAGCCATGAACAGGGGGCTTCCCATGCAGCCGATGGGTATGCCCGTTGTACCGGTAAGGTGGGGGTGGTGTTTGCCACTAGTGGACCGGGAGCCACCAACCTAGTAACCGGTTTAGCCACGGCCTACATGGACTCAGTACCGGTGGTGGCAATTACGGGGAACGTGACAACTGAGCTCCTTGGTCGCGACAGTTTCCAAGAGGTAGATATCAGCGGGATTACGATGCCCATCACCAAACACAACTATATTGTGAAGGATGTCAACGATTTAGCGGCTACTATCCGTAATGCTTTTTATATCGCTCGCGAAGGGCGCCCGGGGCCCGTCTTGATTGATGTCCCTAAGGATGTCACTGCCGCTATGGCTGAATACACCCCTTTGGCGGTGCGCTGGCCCAAACGAACCGGCGAGCACTTAAAAAACGGCGCGATTGCTAAGTTAGTTGAACTACTGAGGGAGTCACAACAGCCGATGCTCTATGTAGGAGGCGGGGTCATCCGCTCACAGGCTGAGGCTGTTTTGGCTGAGTTTATTGAGAAGATTGATGCGCCGGTCGGAGTCTCGCTAATGGGTCACGGTGCCATTGACTCGGCTAGTGAGCGCTTTACCGGCATGATAGGGATGCATGGCACTAGGCTGAGTAATATTGCAGTTAACAATTGTGATCTTCTCTTGGTCATTGGAGCGCGTTTTAGTGACCGCGTGGTCAGTAAAGCCAGTGCTTTTGCCCGAAAGGCCAAAATTGTCCATATCGATGTCGACCCGGCCGAAGTCAACAAAAATATCGCAACGTACTACCATGTAATTGGCGACAGCCGGGTAATCTTGGAAAAGGTCAACCAAGCTATCGACAAGCCGATACTCCATACCCAATGGATGGAGAAAATTGCCCATTGGCGCGAGGTTCACCCTTTTAAGATTAATGGAGAGACTAGGCGTCCCAGTGAGATTTTACAGGCCTTATCCGATCTCATGGAAGAGGACTCAGTCTTGGTAACCGAAGTTGGGCAACACCAGATGTGGGCTGCCCAATTCTTCCACCACACGCCCCAAAAACGGTTTTTAACCAGTGGTGGGTTGGGGACGATGGGCTACGGCACAGGAGCCGCAATTGGGGCCCAAGTGGGAGATCCTAAAAGGCGAGTTGTGAACGTGGCCGGTGACGGCTCTTTTCGAATGAATTGCAACGAGTTGGCTACTATTGCCCGCTACCGCTTACCGGTAATCATCTTGGTGATGAATAATCGAACCTTAGGGATGGTACGCCAATGGCAAACTCTTTTCTACGAAGGGCGTCACAGTGAAACTACCCTAGACACAGAGGTGGATTGGATTGCATTGGCAAAAGCTTACGGGGTAAGTGGTATCCACTTAACTATCGAGGATGACCCCCAAGAGGTCCTTGCAAAAGCTTTTGCCCTTAATGGACCGGTGCTGGTTGACTGTGAGATACCGATTAACAACATGGTCTACCCCATGGTAGCTCCGGGGGCATCGATAGAGGAGATGATAGATTAACAGTGAGCCTAGAATTTATTGCTTTACCCCTCAAAACTCTTGTGAAGGGTAATAAGTTTCTGCAAATATTATTATATCGGAGACTCTCATATTTAATACGGAGGCAATTTTTTCCATTGTTTCAATTCTAGGAACACATCTACCAGATTCTATAAAGTAGAGCTGGCTTCGAGAAATCCCTGTCTCTTTAACCAGCTTATCTTGTGAAAATCCAGCTTTTACTCTTAAATCACGAATAGCTTTTCCTACGTCCATGTTATAACAATATAAGTGTTTTGAAATAATGTAAAGTGGGGTAGGAAAAATTGTTGAAATGGGAATTACCTCTAGCGCGTACCCGCTCGGGTGAACTTGATTGGGGAACATTTTGACTACAACCATTGTCCTGCTGACAGTCAGAATCCTGGAACATGAGTTCTCGAGTGAACAGATTATTAAAGCCTTAAGAGTGGCTAATGTGGCCCAGCTGAATGCCAACACCTATTTAACTCTAAATGATGGTGGCAACAAAGAAAAAAGATTAACGTACAATAATTAATTTCTGAAGAGAAGGTGCCTTTTATTATTACACTACAAAAAGTAAGCACCCCTTTTTAGGAAGAATGAGCGAAAACTTAGGGTATAAGTGTTTTAAAAAAATGTAAAGTGGGGTAGGAATAATTGTTGAAATGGGAATTACCGTTTACACTGGTCTCAGTTAGGTAAAAAAATGAGAAAACGGCTAGAGAAACTGGAAAAACTATTAGCATCTAGTGGGGGAGAGGTATACCTCTACCGCGTACCCGGTCGGGTGAACTTGATAGGGGAACACATCGACTACAACCATTGTCCTGTTCTCCCCTTGGCAATTGACCGTGAAATATTGGCCCTTGTGCGTTTACGAGAAGATAATCGTATTACGGCAGTTGACACAAAAGAGGGATTTCCCCGGGTAGAGTTTGCTATCTCTAGCCAGATTGAACCCTTTGAAGGGGGCCACTGGGGGAATTACATCAAGGCTGGCGTTCAGGGAGTTATCGATGAGTGGCCAAAAATCGGTTGCAGAGGGTTTGACTTGGCTATCGACAGCAATATCCCTTTTTCAGCCGGCTTGAGCTCATCCTCGGCACTGGTGGTCCTCGCTGCGCTTGTTTTTTTAGGAGCTAACGGCGTTAAAGTCACCTCTAAAGAGGAGCGTTTAGTCTTAGCTGAGGCGTGTGCCCGCGGGGAGCGCTATACGGGAACCCAAGGTGGCGGGATGGATCAAGCGGCAATCCTTCTGGGAGAGGAGGACCATGCCCTCCTCATCAACTTCAACCCATTGCGGAGTGAGAGTCTCCCCCTTCCTAAAGATTACACCCTAGTGGTGGCCAACTCACTCGTTGAAGCTCCCAAGACCCGTAGCGCAATGGATGCCTACAATCGACGCAGTATTGAGTCCCGTCTTGCCACCGAACTGCTCAGTCACGCTTTAAAAATGGAGTATGGCAGAGGGGCAATTGAGTTTATTGGTGAGGTGCAAGACCCTCCGGCTAATCTTTTTGAGGTGGTAAAGAACTCTCCCTATAGCGTTAGTGAAATTGCTAAACAGCTACAGCTGGCAGAGGATGAGGTCGTAAAGCGCTGGATAGTCCGTAAAGATGGCTCACCGTTGCCCGTTCCCCCCGAGGGATTTCTCCTGGCAATGCGCCTGCAGCACATTTTAGAAGAGTGGGAGCGGGTAAAGAGGTCAGCTCAAGCCCTTAGGAAGGGTGCAATTGAAGAATTGGGAGAGTTAATAAATGCCTCCCACGCCAGTTGTCGTGACCTTTTTGAGATTAGTTGCCCTGAGCTAGATACGCTGGTAGAGATTAACCGGAGAGCAGGGGCCATAGGCTCACGCTTAACCGGGGCCGGCTTCGGAGGGTGTACCCTAAGTCTGGTTCCTACATCTCTTGTTCCCTCCTTTCTAAAAGAGGTAGGCGAGCACTATTATCGCTCAATTATGGGGCGTTCAAGTTGGGAGGAGGCCCTTTTTCCAGTTAGAGGGGTGCGGGGAGCTTCTGTTTTAGAAATCTAAGCATCTCTAAAGCTGTCGCTAACCTTAGTGCTGCTGAAGATGATTGGTAATGCAGAGTTCTTCGATAAGATGAAAATTAAAATAGCTGAATCTCTACCAAATTTCAAAAAACAGTTAGTTTGCAGAACTATAGATTAAGTGATGAATATGATGAAATTCCCTGTCAACTGGCAAGTCGTCTAAGATGAACACAGTAAATAAGAGCTGAGTAGTGTCCTCTTGCTCAGAAGGTTCTATACATCATGATATTTCCCATAACAGTTTTCAATAAATTATTCTTGTATTTTCCCAAATATGTGTTAACCTAACCATGAAGGGCCACTAAACGGAATTAAGTTCCGTTATACGGAACAACATGTTAATAAAATTTGATAGTTAAGAGGTGGAAGATGCAATTAGTTGATAGGGTGGTTGAAGTATTGGATGCTGTTGCAGCCGAAGAGAAGGGGATGTTACTCGTTGATTTGACAAAAAGCTGTGATATTTCAAAGACGGCATTATACCGGATCACCCAAAGCCTACAAAAAATCGGACTCCTTTATCGTGATGATTCCGATAGATTTTTTCTCGGCCCCAAAATGTTTTCTTGGATGGGCAAGTATCAAAATAGTTTTATCCTAGTGAAAATTGCCCGCCCTATAATTGAAGAGCTGCATAAAGTTACCGGAGAGACAATTCACCTCTTCCATTATCGGGATGGGGAGGCTTTTTATATCGACAAGATTGAATCATTGCATCCACTCACTATCCGGTCCCGGGTAGGTACTACCCAGCCTCTTTATTGTACGGCGGGTGGGAAGGCTATATTAGGTTCACTGCCACATGATCAGCTTGCTAGATATATGGATAAACATGTTTTAGAACAACGGACAACGAATACAATTACCGATTCAGAGGCGTTAATTGAGGTACTTAAGAAGGGTGAAGCAAAACAGTTTTATGAAGAAATTGAAGAAAATGAACCGGGGATTCGTTGTGTTGCCGCGTCCATAAAGGATGTGCGCGGTTTTCCGATTGGAGCGGTAAGTATAACGATGCCGACATTTAGAGCCCCGGAGCCCAACGTTATTGAGCAATGGGGAAAAATGTTGCGAGAGAAAGCAGATGAGATAGAGCGAGAATTAATGCAGGAAGGTGATTTATGAAACAAATACGGAAAGTTGTAATTCTTGAGAAAATTTATAAAGATGTATTTTTTGCAATTATTAGAGCTGATTCTCAGGAAACGGCAGCGCAGATTGCCAGATTGTTGATTCAAGAAGGACTTACTTCCTTAGAGATATCTTTAAATACACCTGGTGCAATTGATGTAATTAAGACTTTAGCAGAAGAATACAAGCATCAGGATGTATTGATTGGAGCCGGAACGGTGCTCAATGCAACAATGGCTAATCTTGTCATTCAGGCAGGTGGCAAGTTTGTTGTTAGCCCAACCTTGGACTTTGACGTAATTAAAGCCGGCAATCGATACAGCATCCCGGTTATTCCCGGAATTGCCACACCGACAGAAATTATTAGAGCGATGGAAGCTGGCGCAGATGTTGTAAAAGCCTTCCCCAGTGAGGCCTTGGGGCATGAGTTTATTGAATCACTACATGGACCTTTGCCGAATGCCAGGGTAATTCCTGTGGGTGGCATAACTATCGATAGTATCCCGTCTTGGCTAGATAGCGGAGCTTATGCAATTGGCGTTGGCTCAAACCTTACCCACGATAAAGGGAAAATTGCAGATGAAGAAGTAATTCGTCAAAAGATTAGAGTGATATTAGACAATATTCGCGAGGAAAGAGATAAAAGGATTTAGTAGATGGCACGTATAGTAACCTTTGGAGAGTTGATGCTCCGCCTAACACCACCCGATAAAGAAACGTTTTTGCAGAGTCCTCTGTTTCGAGCGACGTTTGGGGGCGCAGAGGCGAACGTTGCAGTCTCATTGGCAAACTTTGGTGAAAATGTGGCCTTTGTTTCGATTGGT
>Ga0265293_10004052_pt1 | contig 26352 bp, 18 predicted proteins | sample Munlanlewell138R_FD_192505 | JGI IMG/M metagenome (GOLD analysis project Ga0265293, IMG submission 192505) | Leachate microbial communities from a municipal landfill in Southern Ontario, Canada - Leachate well 138R | ecosystem: Engineered > Solid waste > Landfill > Unclassified | place: Canada...
AGTTGAGCGGGGCGTCTTCGAGATAGTAGGCGATGCTTGCAGTATTTTCGAAGGCGAGGTAGCCGCTGTTCGCGGTCGGGTTTGTGGCAAATCGATAAGCGAATTCAAAGCGGTAATGTCTTATGGGGATTCTATAGGCGAGTGCGAGGAAGAACGAGAAAAGTCCTTCGTCGTAATCTTTGTGTTCAAAATGTTTATATTTGGCGGCGGTATGGGCGTAGAATGATTTGATCTTGAGGTCGATGGCAAATTCAATGGCCCAGGTGGGGACATCTTTGGGGATGTAGCTGTTCTGCGCGCTGAGTTCCTGAACCGTTTCTCGCCAGAATCCAGCAGCGGCGCCAAAGGTCAAAAACGGGTCGTTGTTTTCTACTCCTATGAGCTTGTTGAGGAGGTGGAACTCGAAGCGTGCAAAGAGTGCGAGGGCGGTTTTGATTTTTTGGTCTAATTTAATGGAGTTGGCCTGAGTTAATGCGACGTGGTAGTTCAATCCCACGTTATTGAAATCAATGAGATCGGAGAGGAGGGAGAGCCCCAGTCTTCGTCCGGGTGAAAAAGCATCAATGCGTTCGGGTTTTTGGGAATCCGGTGAGTAGTAACCCGCCGAGGCAATGGAGTCCGAGATAAAGTGCTGAATGTTTTCGGATTGCATGGATTCGAAGTCGAACGGAGGTTTGTAGTGTCCGATACGTAATTGTAATGCCTCAAAAAAGGCGAGTTCAATGGTGATGTCGGCGGGATTGATGGAGAATTGTTTGTCGCCTTTGTGGTTAATGCCAGCGTTCATATCGAGTGCTGTGCTTGTAAAAACAAAGTCGTTATAGGCGATTTCCATTTGGAGTCGCGCATTGTATAGTTTGAACCCGCTGACAGGCGTGGAGAGCTTTTTTGTATTCCTTGTGGCGGGGAAGTGCTGCTCATAGCCGACACGTAAAAAACCGTTGAGTTCCAAGTCCCAGTCGCCAAGTTCAAAATGTAGGGGGCGAAAGGGTTCTTGTTCCTCGGCTGCTGCCCGTTGCGGTATGCTTATGCTGAAGATGGCAAGTATTGTCAGGGGAAGAATCAAGCTGACAAAGATAAGGCGATTTAACATTATATTCTCTATTAAGCTTATGTACGCAGAGTTGTGGAGTGTTGCTGTAATAATGAGCCAGCTGCATTCTCGAGTCGAGGATAATTCGGATTTACGGGTCTAGGCTGTGTTTCGGAAGCAGCGTCTACTACGTGGGTGTATTATACGGTATTTCTTTTTTCAGCAGAAACCGCCGTTATCTTCTGCAATATAGAATCTTGTTTGTCCTTATGCAAGTTTGCGAATGTCCTATGCATACGTGTTCGGGGGGCAGGCAAGCGCAAAGTCGTATATTTGGCTGATTTTAAGTTTTTTTTGTGGGGGAAGTATCCCCCTACGTGTCAACCCCGCGCGGTGCGCGGGTTTGACACTACCCCCTCCGCGGGGACACCCCGCGACGCCCCGTCTGGTTTTTGGCCAAAATAAAGTTTTGGGCTTTCCCTACTGCAGAGGGGGGAGCCAAAGACCCCCGAGCAAAGGGCGCTGCGAACATATACACCGTGAAGGCTCGGCAAGGCCGAGACTTCACGGTGTATATTATGGTCGCTGTCGCAATTTGCGAGGAGGCTTTGGCGAGGGGGGAAACTTCCCCCTCAAGAACAAAGGCATGAAATTGTGCAATCACCTTGTACTGTGCGCAAAACGAGAGAGTTCGTATAGAATGATCATCATGTAAGTCTTGAAGCGTTGGCAAAAAAATGCGATGTAGGAGCGGGGCGCGGAGGGGGTGCGCGAGGCGATGATGCGGGAGTTGGAGCCAGGCTACCAGTTAACAGAGCGTTACGTGATCCAGTCTTTGATCGGGCGCGGTGGTATGGGTGAGGTGTATTTGGCGTTTGACCAGCATGTGCGGCGCGAGGTGGCGTTGAAGTTGATTCGGCCTGAGCTGAGCATGGAGCCAAAGATGCGGAGACGCTTCTATAAGGAAGCGCGGGCGTTTTCGTACTTAAAGCATGAGAATATCGTCGAGATCTTTGACTTCGGGCAGAGCAATGACGGGCGATTGTATTTGTCAATGGAGTATGTGAAGGGGGAGTCGCTGCGGGATTTGCGAAAGTTGGCGTTGCCGACTTCGGTGGTGATCGATTTGGTTTGCCAGCTGCTGGATGCGTTGGCGCATGCGCACGCGCGCGGGATTGTACACCGTGACTTAAAGTCGGAGAACGTCTTGGTTAAGATGCGCGACGCAAAGTTAATGGTGAAGTTGGTGGATTTTGGCTTGGCGGCTTTACCACAGTTTGCGGCTGGTCACGAAACAGGATCGGGTGCGATTTTGGGGACGCCGGGCTACATGGCGCCAGAACAGGTGCGCGGAAACCGTGGAACCGTGGGGCCAGCGACGGATGTCTACTCGATTGGCATCATTTTGTTCGAGATCTTGAGCGGGGAGCTGCCGTTCTCGGGGCGTACGGGAATTGAGACGATCTTGGCACACATTAACCAAGCAATTCCCCCGCTGACACTGCTACCCCACTTAAGACCTGTGGAGGGCTTGGAAGAGCTGATTCGCAAGGCTTTGGCCAAAAAACCTTGGGATCGTTTCGTGAACGCGGCAGAGTTTAGAAGTGCTCTACTTGCGCTAAACGTCGTTGAGGAGCCATTACCCGATATTCCTGAGCTAAAACAGCTTGCCTACATGTCGTTGAACACGAACGAAGATGTCGATAGCATAGCGCCGACCGAGGATTTTAGCGTTTTACGCCAAGGGACGCGCGCCTTTGATTCTGGTAGTTATCGATACCCGTCCTCATTGCCAGAGAGTAGTGAGATTAGCGTTGAGCGCTCGAACGAAACGTACGGAAGTTCCATAAGTACGCGGGGTTCAGGGCTTACAGATGAGCTGAAAATTCGCGTTGGCATGGTGGGGCGCGCTGCGGAGGAAGCAATTTTGCGTGGCTATTACGATGCGCTGAGTAAAGGAAGTGGCGGCGTTTACTTTATTCGCGCTCCCTTTGGCATGGGTAAGTCGCGCTTACTTCGGAACACGCTGCAGGCTTTCTCGTCGCTGCCTATAAAGATTTTTTCGGCTTCCTACACGCGGGAGCGTCCAACAGCGCGGGACGGGATGCGGGGAATATTTACCCAAATTTTGGCTTGTGAAAAAATCGAAGACGAGGACTTGTTCGCACACCTTAGGGATTTGTTGCGACCCGTGGGTTTGTATGACGAGAAGAATATTCTCGCGATGATACGCTACCTACGTCCCAGCCCGCAGATGGAGCTTGCGCAAGATCAGCGTATAACGGGCTTACAAGCTGCTGATTTAAGCGTAGAAACTGAATATTTAAACAAGATTTTACAGGCATTTAGTGAAGAGACGCCGCTGCTGCTCGCCATTGACGATATCCACTGGGGTGCAACGGATTCGCTTTATTTGTTGGAGCTTATCAGCCAAAATGCCGCAAAATCTCGCTCACGTATTTTGGTGCTTGCGTGTTTTGACGACTCGGAGCTTAGCCCCCTCAATCGCGAGCTCTACAACCTTAGTAATATGAGGCGCTTCCACGCGCTGATGGCGCAAGGCTTTACCCTACAACCCTTGGCAAACGATGCGATGCGCAACCTGCTGAGTATAGGGCTAAGTTTGGGAAGCGATGTTTGTGAGTTTATCCTCAATAAGAGTGGCGGCAACCCAGCTTATGCTATTGCTCTAGCGCAGCATTTGCGAAAAAGCGGTCGGATTACACGCGGAACCCAAGCCGATACGCAGTCGCTCTTTTACTTCGTACAAGATGGGAGCAAGGACGTTGGTGAACCCGCGGCGATAGCGCAGGTGTTTAGAACGCGCTTGGATGAAATAGCACTCCAGCTTGGCACGCGCTCGGAGTTTTACTTCGAGATCCTCATGCGACTCGCCGTCTTTGGCTCTAGCATGACGCAGAAGGAGCTACAGGCATTCCGCGCTTTTGAGACGGATGACGCTCTTAAACAGCTATGGCCACAAGCCATTGAGAGCTGGTTAGAGTATAAAATCTTATTTCGCTCTACAAAGAATAACGAAGAAATTTTGTCATTTTCGGATCGCGCCATGCGAGGTGTCATTTGTATGGGCGCAAGCTTACGCAAGATTCGGCGCATACACCTTAGCGCCGCCCTTGCTTTGCGCGAGCTATACCACGACTCCCTAAGCGAAGACGTAGCGCTACAGATCGCCGATCACTTTGAAGCTGCATCCGAAAAAGATCTATCCTATGAGTTTAAGTTTTTCGGCGCACAACTCGCCGAGAACAACGCGCGCTTTAATTTAGCTGCACAGCGCTACGCCGAACTTTACGCCATTTTTCGCAAGCGCTTTCCATCTGGAGATGATGCAAGCGTCGATGTAGAAACAACGCTATACAGCCCCATTGATTGGACAAAAGCTCTAGTTTCCTTAACAAGACTAGAGATTATTATGGGTAACGATGAAGAAGCCGAATTTTATTTAGATCAACTCGCCTATTGCTCACAGCGCTTTCAAGTCGTTCGTCTTACTGGAGAGATGCACCGATTGCGTGCATTGATGTTGTCGCGTCAAGGTAAAATCCCCGCAGCCATGCTTTCGTACACGACTGCGCGCAACATCTTTTTGGCCGTACACGATGAAAGTGGGGAAGCACAAGCGCTTTTGGGCTGCGCGATGCAAAGCCTAAAGTCGGGCATGCTCATCGAGGCGCGCCAGTGGGCGCAAGAAGCGGCTGGGATCTTCGAAGAATCGGGTGACTACCTCGGGGTCGCAAGAAGCGAGGCATTATCTGCCTACATCAACTTTTTTGGTGGTCTTTTATCGGAGGCTTTGTTTTATTCGGAACGCGCTTCAGCGGTTTTTGTTAGCGCTCACATGCACTATGAACACGAGCTCATCCGTTTGCTCGAAAACCTCACTCAACTCCACCACGGTGGTTTTGATACCATTGGGCAAAACTTCACGAGAATAGGCGATGAATTCCTCAAGATCGGCGATGAGAACATCTCAATATTTGCGAATTTAGCTAAGCTTTTCACCGATATTTTCTCTGACAAGTTAGACAGTGCTCGACAACTTATCACGCGTTTGGGCGAGCGCGTTGAAGTGCTGAAAGATGAATACCACTTGGGGTATCTTAAACTTTTTGAGGCTTTAGCGGAGTTTTTTGAAGGGAATCTCGCACAAGCTATCGAATGCTGCAAAATCGCCTTAACTAAACTCGACGACAGCGGAGATCGGCGCGGGCTAGCATGGACACACGCCGTTCTCGCGCGCATAGCAATTGAGCATGGCCACATCGCGCAGGCGGAGCAGTACTTTAACACGGCGCACGAATATTTTACTCTCTCCAGCGACGCTGTGGGGATCGCCATCGCCGCCGACATTTGGGCTCAGATCTGCGTACTCAAAAAGAACTACCCCGACGCCCTACTTGCCTGTAAGGATCAATGTGCCATCGCCGAGAAGCTTGGTTCCAGCATCATCGAACTACTCGCATACGCGAGCTTACTAGAAGTTGCCGCACTGAATGCCAACAGCAACCAAATTCATGAAGCGTTCCAAAAACTAAGTCGCATAAAATTCAATATCCCCGCACAGCTTCGTAAAACGCTGATTCGCAAGTTGAGTCTCAGTGCGCAGTACCTCGACAGTCTACCATCACCATCGAGCGCAAACCTAAGTACAAAAAAGGAAGTTTTGCGCTACATCCAAGAGCTAGCATGAATTTAGCCCCTAGTAACGACGCAGCCATCGGCATCTTTGACAGCGGCTTTGGTGGCCTAACCGTCATGGACGCAATTCGCAGAGTTCTACCACACGAGAATTTGCTCTACTTGGGCGACACGGCGCGTGTACCCTATGGAAACAAAACGCCACAAACCATTATACGTTACTCCAACGCCTGTGCCTCACTACTCGTTTCACGCGGGATAAAAGCGCTGGTTATAGCCTGTAATACCGCGTCCGCGCACGCTGTCGAAGAACTACGAGAGCGCTACGACATACCCGTTTTCGGCGTCATACAACCCGTTGCACAGTTTGCCCAAGCCTTAAGCAAATCTGGACATATTGCCGTTATCGGCACGCGCGCTACGGTGACTAGCGGTGCATACGTACGGGCGCTAAAACGCTATAGACCAGAGTTGCAGATTAGCCAAACCGCTTGCCCCCTCTTTGTTCCCTTGGTCGAAGAAGGCTGGTGCTCGCACCCCGTAACCGACATGGTCTGCCGCGAGTACCTCGGTGATATCGCGAGAACCACAGCCGACACCATCATTTTGGCTTGCACCCACTACCCGCTGCTTCGCCATAGTATCGTAAAATGCCTAGACGAACTCGGACACCATGCCCAACTTTGTGATTGCGCCAGTTCAACCGCCGATTATGTACGTAAAACCCTTGCAAAGGCGAATTTAATGCGACAACACGGAGAAGGTGAGTACAAATATCTAGTTACCGATGATCCACATAACTTTGTGCGGCTTGGACAGAGTCTTATGAAAGCTCGCTTCGATGATGTAGAGCATGTTGACCTCTAGAGAAGGTCTGATTTATTCGATGTTTATGTTTTTTACTTTTGTGGGGGAAGTTTCCCCCTACGCCGCAACCCCTCGCTGTGCGCGGGTTTGCGCCTACCCCCTCCGCGGGGACACCCCGCGACGCCCCGTCCATTTTTGGCGAAAAAGAGCTTTGCGGTCGCCCTAAGATATCGGGGCATGCGTCACCGTTTTCAATGAACTGAGCAGACTGAGCCCAAATCAGCCCACAGACCGAGCAAGCTTCATGCGGTGCGCTACAAACGCTGCCAACATCAAAACCACCATAAACCCGAGCATAATCATCCAGCCCTGCGAAAACCCCAATATCCCGCCAACAGAGGGATCCATGCCGAATACCACTCCACGCATTTGACTCAAACCGTAGGTATTCGGGATGCCGAGTGCGATGGCTCGCAATGCACCTGTGGCATACTTAATCGAAGCCGTCGCACCAGATAAAAACCACAGAATAATCGTTGTCGCCATCGTAAAGACAGCCGCGCCACTGAAATTATCCGTTAGCAACGCTGTTACAACGGCAAAAAACACATAACACAAACCCAAAACAACGAGTGGCGCAATCATCCCCAAGGCAAATAATCCCAAATTAATTCCCGTGCTCCAATATATAAACAGTGCATTAATCGCAGCGCTAATTATACCCGCAAAAAATGCCATGAGAACACGCGCGCACAGTGAGGGCCAAATCCGATGAGGGGATAGGCGGTAGGCATATATCGTTGCATAATTCTTCTCTTTATAAAACAGATACAGAACATTAAACATGGAACCCAAAAGAAATGACAGGAGAAATACGGCAACCGCAATAATATCAAACCACCCGTATTGAGCGTCAACATTGACAATCTCTTCCACCTCAATCCGCAAGTCGCTATTGATTTTCCGCACAAAATCCCATATCCCCTCGTCGAGATACAAGCGAAGATTCTTAGCCATATCGCTGTTATAATTATTAAAATAATAGCGTATCTGCCCATGATTGCCACTGGATACAGCCCGACTAAAGCCGGGCTCCACAACAAGCACTCCGTTGACCTTACCCGCTTCATAAAGTGCAAATGCCGTGTCATAATCACTTTGAACTTCTACAAAATACGGCTTTTGTCCAAGGGGACTGATTTGAGAAAAAACTGACTCCTCAAAAGTTTTCGAATATTCCCCCTGATCACTGTCTACAAAAGCCAGCTTCAATGAAACAAAATCGCCAAATGTAAGCGCAAAGACAATTAATATAACCGTTGGCGCTATGATACCAGCGGCTAAAGACTTGGGATCACTGCGAAAAAGAATGAATAACTTCCTCAACTCTGCAAAAAACAACCCCATTATCTGCCCTCCTCACTGCGTACCAAACGTGTATACGACGCGTTAATGGCGAAAAACAAGGCGAGAAAACTCGCGAATAGAAATGTAAAACCAAACACGAGTTTACCCGCGCCTTCAAAATAGCACCAACGCACAATGTCGATACCATACGTCGCGGGATTCAATGAACCCAAAAAATTGGCCACCTCGCCAAAATACGACAAAGGCCCAAAACCGCCGCCGCCTACCCAAAACATCAATGATAGCGCCAACGATAGTAAAAATCCGGTCAACGTAGACTGAACATATATCCCGATTATCATCCCTAAACACACAAATATTGCGCTCAATATCAAAAACAACGAAAAAAACGCAAACATTTGAACAGGGAAATGACCCGATATCAAGAAAAAGATACATAAATATATAGCCATCGACACAAAGCACTTAAAAAGACCCGCACATAACTTACCCACAACAACCGTCCCTGGCCTACATGGCGCGAGTCTCAATAACTTCATGGTTCGATTTTCCCACTCACCCGTTATCGAAAACAATCCAAACAATAAGCCCGATAATACCAAGGCAAAAACAAAAACACTCACGCCAAATCCTGTATCCCATGCAATATCGCCGTCATAAACGGTATGCTCTGAGACTTGAATATTGGAACCTTCGAAGTGCTTAGCAGAAAACTGCAACATTGCTCCCGAAAGACGATTACGAAAATTCTTCGTCATATTCTCATTCGCATCATTTAAGTAATGCTGAATCTTTCCCGAAAACACTCCTTCGCGTAGCCTCGGCTCCTCCTTAACAACGATTAAATCGCTATCGGCATTGCTCGGCGGAACCGCCGATGAAGCTTCCGTCAAAAGCAGATAAGGACTGCCATCTGGCGCATTGTACGTAAGCAGATCCTCTAAAAAAACACTCGTTCCGTCGTCCGAAAAAACCTGCACTGGTAGACTTATGCCCCCCGATAGCATCAGAGAGAATGCAAATAAAAATAACAAAGGAGAAATAATGGTTACCACATTAAATGCAACGTTTTCCTTTATACACAAAAGCTCTTTAACAAAAATGCCTCTCAAACGCATAAACACCCCCTAGTCCCGTAGACTTTTGCCGGTCAACGTCAAGAAAACATCATCGAGCGTTGGCTTCTGTAACGAAATACTCTCTATCTCCAAAATTCCCGATAACTTCCCCAATACCTCCACCAAATCCACATCACCCCGAGGAGCGGGAATCTTTATCGCCCCATGCTCCAAAACATATGCACCCAATCGCTCACGCAACAATGCCGAATCTGGAAACTCTCCGCCCTTCGGAAGCACTGAAATTGTCGCAGCCCCCAGACTTGCCTTCAACTCCTCAGGGCTACCCGAAGCTATCTTCTGACCACGATCCAAAATGATGACCTCATCGCACAACGCCTCCGCCTCGCCCATGATATTTGTCGTCACAAAAATCGTCTTATGATACTCACGTTGACTGCGGATATACTCCCATATCTTATGCGTGCTTTGTACATCAACACCGAGCGTCGGCTCATCCAAAAGTAAAATCTCGGGATCATTAAGTAGTGCGCGACCGATACCTAGCCGCCGACTCATACCTCCCGAAAAGTTGCGCACGAGCTCATTGGCCCTGTCACTCAAATCAACTAAATTCAAAATCTCATCAATCCTTGCCTTCGCGCCACGCTGCGACGCCAAATACAAACTCGCATGAAACCTCAGATTCTCGCGCGCCGAAAGCTCTGGATACAACGCCGTATCCTGCGGCAATAAACCGATGCTGCGCCGAACGCGCCGATAATCCCTCACAGGATCCAAACCCGAAACCCTGACCGTTCCCCTGTCTGGCTTGTACAAACCCGTTATTAGGTTCAAAAGCGTCGTCTTACCTGCGCCGTTTGGGCCAATCAAACCATAAATACGCCCAGGATATGCGCTAAGCGAAAGCTGATCCGTTCGCTTAACACCACCAAGAATTTTAACGACATCTGACAGCCTCACCGCCGCTTCCACTCTCACACTACACATCATCACCTCCTAGTGACCTATCAGCCCGAACGTTAAAAATCCCCGCACGCAAAATCTCCATTATCACCTCGCCTACCGCTGTGCCCGTAACTCCATGCTCCAAAAAATACGCGGGTTGATACATCCCTCGAACTAACGTCAAAATCATCGACGCCATCAGCGATGCATCCAAATCGCCACGAACTACACCCCGCTTCTGCTCCTCACACAACAAATGACGCAAAACCTCCTCCTTTTTCCGTCGTGCCGCATCTATCCGCTCCCACAACTCTGGCAGACTATTCTCCAAATCTGACAAGAATACTGCATCCATCTTCCCATAAATCTGCGCAATCACCTCCATCCCGCTACCCAACTTCTCCAACAAACTCCCATTACCCTCCAACAACGCCCCCATCTCCCGTTCCGCCTCACTCAAAAGACGATCGATTACCCCCGACGCAAGCTCATACTTACCTGCAAAAACCGTGTATAACGTCGTCTTGCTTATACGCGCCTCCCGCGCAACCTCATTTAAGTTGAAACGCTTAAATCCATAGCGGAACAACGCCCGCTCCGATAAATCCAAGAGCAGCTGCTCCAAATCTTCCCGCTCATATGCCATTATATCACCTCAAATCAAACCTTTTGAACTCAAACGGTTCATTGAGTCCAATTTAGCCGAATAAAGCATAATGTCAAGTATTTTCTCCACCTCAACCATTCATCCACCCGTGCTTAGTTTTGTACTCGTTTCACGCGGGATAAAAGCGCTGGTTATGGCCTGTAATACCGCGTCCGCGTTTTATGAAAGCTCGCTTCGATGATGTAGAGCATGTTGAGCTCTAGGGAAGGTCTGATCAATATAAAAATTGCCGAAAAAGCAGCTAGAAAAAAACAACGAAAGTCAGGCATATTTTCAAAATAAAGTAATAAAATCAATGCTCTAAATACAAAATTGGCTTCTAAGGGCGATAACCCTAGACGGGCTTTGGGTAGGGCAAACGCAAAGTCCTGTTTCGCCAAAAACTGGACGGGGCGTCGCGGGGTGTCCCCGCGGAGGGGGTAGTGTCAAACCCGCGCACAGCGCGGGGTTGACACGTAGGGGGAGACTTCCCCCAGCAAAATAAAAGCTTAAAAACCGCCAAATACACGACTTTGCGGTCGCCCCAGGCGGTAGCCACAATAAATCAGGGCTTCGCTAAGTAGTTCATTGAACGTGGTTCAAAGTACTCTTAGCTCGCAAGCAACGCAAGATCGGAAATAGCTAAGCCATTACTAGCGTTGTTGTGTAGTGGTGTCCGATACCTTGCTACTTGGCTGACAGGCTGTTACTTAGGGCTAAAATGTTGTATGTATCGTATGGGGCGCGGGGATTTTGGTATTTTCAACATGGCTATATTTTGCCATAAAATATAAATAATTTCTTTATGCAATCTACCAACACAAAACCTAGCCATAAGAGTACACGTATTCATAATGGTTTGCTTGCTCTCGCAGTACTGCTCTTTATTGGCAGTCTACTGCTCAGTCTCAAGGCGCCAAGCCTAGATTTTGAACTCGCCACTCAAGCGGTTTCAGGCCAAAATAGCCTCGTTGTTCAGGCTAGCGCTAACAATTCCGATGACGCTCTGCGCGTTGGAGACCAAATCGAAGCCGTTAACGGCAAAATCGTACGCAGTCGAGCAGAGTTCTGGTACCAACTCCTATTTGCCAAAGACAAGAGCGCAGAGATTACGGTAAAGCGCTACGGAACGCTTTTTCAACGCCAACTCAGTCCAGCATCCTTTGCAGCGGGCGGGATTCCTCTTGGATTGCGTCGCGGGGACAAACCCGTACGCATGACATCGGCCAAGGGTGGCGATGTTGTTGTTTTAGAGGACATAGACTTTGAGGCACTAAAAGATTGGGTCGAGGGTCAGTGTGAGGAACTTGGTTGTTTGGTTACCTTTAGGCGGAGCGAGGATTTACAAAATATTAGCATAAAACTGTACAACAACACAGCGCGTACAAGTTTTGTGTTAATGAGTTTGCTGATTTTACTCATGATGGGAAGCACTTGGATGCAACGAAGACGCCGCATCAAGCAGTGGAGCGATACATCCTTCACCTTGCTAAACCTCTCTCTGCTTACAGGTTTCGCTGCCCTACTTCACCTCGGTATCGGCCCCTCGCAGCTTTGCATGCCGCCGCTTTTTTTACTTACGCTTATAGGGCTTGGGCTCTTTAAGGTCTTCCACCTCGCTCTGCACCTCAACCTACGCTCATCCCCCTCCATCAAAGAGCGCGCTCTTCGCGTGGTTCTCTATATTGGCCCCATAGCCACACTCGTTTTCCCAACCTTCATGCTCCTCAAATCTATGAATCTTTTGTGGGGGGGAAGCGTATCGGCCGAGATGGAGTTACGCATTGATACCATGCGTTTGTTGGTTATTTTATGGTTTTTGCTCTACACCGCATTAGATGCGGCACTTTGCATTTGGCACCACTTTACCATCAAGAAAACCCCGTTTTCACAGAAGATTAAGTTTTCGGATATCACTTTAATTATAGGCTTCTTCCTAGCGCTTGCCGCTTTCATATACTTGCCCACTAACCACCAGCGATTGGTCTGGTTCTTGATCGCATCGATCATCGTTCAATTAATAGGCGACTTTATTGAGAGCATCAAAAAATCGGACGGCAGCGACTTCGTGTGTAGCCAAGGCATACTGTCAACTTCAGTGGTTAGGGATCTTCTACATAAAGCACAGAGCATCGTTGGCAATGATTACTCCGTCTTTGTACTTGTAGATAGGCCAAACGACAAACACTGCGTCGGTCTCACTCTCGATGAAGACGAATCTAGTCTAAGCGGTATCACGGTTGTTGCACTCGAAGCGATTTGGAAGGATTTCTTGGAAGTCTTGCGCACAGAAGGCGGTGTATTTCCTAGAGCTGAAACTGCAGTAGACGAAGCTGACCCCATCCCGGGTATGGCTTACCAACTTGGAATCGCTTTAGCATGGCCTCTTTTGGATGCGGCCGCGGGTTCATTGACCAGTCTTAGTTTTGTCGTACTACAGCACGATGAAGATGAAACAACAACGCCCCCGAGTCTTGCACAAAGAGCTGCACTTAATCTCATGCGTGCGGATTTTATTCGTGCTTCTACGACTTTTGCCTATCTTTCGGCAGAACTGAGCTTACAAAATCAAGACATTGCCATTGGATCACCGATGAGCCCTTCACAGTTTTTGCGCACCGCGCAGATCCTAGCGGCAAGTACCGTCTTGCCAGCACAAGCGCTGCCGCACGGTCTTCTCGATGAAGAGGAAACCGACGTTCATCAGGAAGAAGAAAATTCCAAAGCCGATGACACGCTTGATGCTTACCTAGATCCAGACTTAACCCTCAACCCCTTTGAGGCGGAAACCAAGATTTTGGAAGACCACGTTCAGCAGCTTCAATCCCAGATTATTGCGTTGCAAAACCAGCAATTACGCAACTTCGCCTTGAGTGAAATCGAGCTAACCCAAGACCAAGTCGAGTGCCTCAACGATATTATAGCCATCGGCGCGCCCCTATTGTTGCTCGGTGAGAGCGGAGTGGGTAAGCAGCTGCTAGCGCTCGCGGCCCATAATTCCATGGGTGGAGGAACTTTTTTGAGCATAGACGTAGCGCAGCTCCCACTAGCCGTTTTGGGGCTAGAACTCTTTGGCGAGAACGATGAGGGCGGCCTCATTAAAGCGGCTGTGGGGGGGAGTTTGCTCATCAATAACGTCGATAGGCTCAATATTGAACTTATCAACGATATTATGGATGCTGCCGAAGCGCTGCAGAATGAGGAAGCTATACGCTTATTCTTCTCTATTAACTCAAAATTCGATGAAATAGCCTGTGAGGGCGTGCAACGCTGCGACCTACAAATCCCCGAGAAATATCGCGAAATTGCTGAGAACTGCGATGCAGAAATCGTTTTCCTCCCCCCCCTTCGTATGCAGGAGAACGCGCTACAGATCGCTGAATTTTTTATGTACAAGGAGGCGATGCACTTTGAGAAGCCCATCACGCGTATTGACGCTGAAGCGATGGATGCCCTTAAAGCCTACCAGTGGCCTGGCAACTTTGGAGAGTTACACGGCGTCATTGCCCAGGCGGTTATGCGCTGCCAAACTAAAACTCTCACCCTGGCGGACCTCGGACGTGATTTCGAGAACTATGGTGCGCGCACGAGTTCCGTAACCATGAGTTTTGAGGACTCGGAACGCTTGCGAGAGCAAGTGCAGTTTATGCAAGCACTCAACGAAACGCAGCAAAATCTCATTCAAGAGTTACGAGAGAGAATCGAAACCTTGGAAAAAGCACCAAAACTTAGTTTGGTAGAACAAAATGATGAAACACAAAGCAGTTTACTCGAAGGGACATTCCATGAAATTGAGTACAAGCTGCTACAAGGCTTGCTGCAAAAATACGGCAACGACAAAGAAGAAGCCTTAAAACACTTGGAACTAAGCCGTACGATCTTCTTTAATAAACTTGGAAAACACGGCTTGAATTGATATTGTCTTACTGGCGTTAATTCTACGCCCACAAAAAAAGGAAAACCATGGCAAAAATCGAAAAAACCATAAAGCATAACTTAGATCTGGACAGTGCCAAGACCAAAGCCGCAGACCTTATCTCGGCGCTTGAAACTAAATACCCTTCGATCATCAACGACGTTAACTGGAGCGATGACAAAAGCTCAGCCTCCGTCAAGGGGAAAATGTTCAGCGGCGACTTCAACGTCGACGAAAACGAATTAGCCATCAAAATCGAACTCGGCTTCTTGGCTTCGCCCTTCAAAGGCAGAATCGAGACTGAACTTGAGGAACAGCTCAAGGACTTTACGGCATAAAGATCAAAAAAAAAGCGCGTTTTCTAACGCGCTTTTTTTTTAGCTTCTATTAACGGCGACGTTTCACCGCATCCGTTATCCGCACGACCGAACCATTGGCACCAGGAATCGCGCCCGTTACCAAAATAAGACTGTTGTCCACGTCTACTGAATGAACTTTTAGATTCTGAACCGTAACTTTTTCATTACCCATTTGTCCAGCCATCTTTTTACCTTTCATAACGCGTCCTGGCGTCGAAGTTGCGCCCAGCGAACCACCGTGACGGAAGGTCTCATGCACACCGTGGGAGCGCCGCGAACCACCATAATTGTGTCGTTTCATGACACCACTAAAGCCGCAACCCTTACTCGTACCTGTCACATCAATATACTCACCCGCCGTAAAGAGGTCTGCTTTGAGCTCTTGACCTTGCTCATATTTATCAACTTCCTTCGCGCTTAACCGAACTTCGTGCAAGGATTTCTTAGGACTTACCGAGTTTGCTTTAAAAACGCCCAGTTTCGGCTTATTTAATTTGTAATGCGTCTCGCCTTCATAAACGCAGCTTCGCGCATCCTCAAAACCCAAAACTATGGCATCATAGCCATCCGCACCTTGTGCCGACTTTTTGCGCACCACTGTACAAGGCCCAACCTTCACAACCGAAACCGCGACGCACTCACCGTTTTCCAAAAAAACTTGCGTCATTCCTACTTTACGACCAATAATCGACTTTGCCATTACTACTCTCCTAAGGACCGAATCTCACGCGACCGCCATCCTTCATGCCCATCAAATTATGAGGGCAAAACCACTAGCTCCTGCAACACCATTGCGCAAAAGCGCACAAGCACTAGCTCAAATACAAAAAATTGTCAAGCAAAGTTTTTTGTATACATCTATCCACACGCCGTTTGAGCATTGAACCTTATGGCGCACTCTGGTGGGGGAAGTCTCCCCCTCGGCAAAGCTTCCTCAGAAATTACGCGAAATTCGCAAAAAAAACGTCTTGTATGCGCTTTTTCGCGCATCCAAGACGTTTTTTGCGAATTTTAGCGTAATTTCTTCGGTGATCTTTGCCTACCCCCTCCCATCCTATGGCCACCCCCAAGTTAAAGCATGCCAGAAAATAGCCGCATTGCTGCTTTCGCGCAAATCGGCTGTAAACTATACAAGGTGTTTTCACTAAAAAAAAGCGCCAAGGCAATAAACCCTAGCGCAATTTTAGTGTGTGCTTTTACTTAAACTAGTCGTTGCCAGTTCGTTCTTTTTCACGTTCCATAGACTCGGTCATCCAATCGGTCATCATATCCGTGACAATATCAACGATTTTATCCAAATCGTACTTGGGACGTTTACCAACAGATTCCTTAGGAACGGCGCTGCCTGCACTAGCCTTTTGTCCTTCGTTGCTCTTTTCGTTAGACTTATCGCTGCCCTCAAGCGCGAGGCCTCTGCTGGCCGGCGAGAACGCTCGTTTTACACGCTCTTCAACAGCCTCAGCCGCGCTTTCCTTCACTCCGACTGAATCGCTAGATTCAAAGTGGGTGGTATGCAAGAGTTCGTGAGCGAGTAAGCCTAGGCCTTCGGGGCTTTGTAGGTCTAGTTTTTTAGCGCCAAAGAAGATGTTTTTACTCAAAGTAAAAGCGTGCGCTCCCATGGCCGTGGCTGCCATTTCGGAGATGGGGCCAGAGAATATTTTAACCTTCGAGAGATCAAAACCGATAAAGGGCGCCAATTTTTCTTGTACTGTTGTAGGTAAGCTCTGACCTTCAGCTCGCAAGCTATCCTCAATTTGAGCTCCACTCCTAGCGCCGCCCTCAACCAATGACTTCATGTCCGCCGAATATGCCGTCTTTTCGCGTTGCTCGATCCACTCAGAGGCTACGGCCGAAATGCGATCGATGTTACTCGTTACAGGCTTAACCATTTGAGAGGGCTCTTGGGCAAGCCCCGAGACCTTCTCTGTGCCGCGATCAACGCGCTTAGAATCAAAACGTTCCTCTAGTATTTTAACCAGCTCGAAGTTGCTCCCCGATAGATTAAGTCCTGCAAAGGATTTACGAAGTGGTGCCCCTGCTACAGCGCTCTGCTTACTGCGAAGACCCGCGACGCGGTAGAGTGATGGCAGAATTTGGCGCACACTTTGGGAGTTCCTATCGTAGCTAACACGCTTAAAAAGCGGTGTTGCCGAATAATCGTCCATTACGTAGCGCTGTGCTACAAAACCCATATCGGAGCGCAACGACGGCGCGTAGGCTAGCTGCTGAACCGAGGCGAGCAGTTGCGAGAGCGCTGCATTTGCAGAGTTCGGCTCGTCAATAACGCGGCTTGCCATGGGAGCTGCGCTGTCGCTAATTTGTAAGGCCGAGTTCACGCTTCTAGTACTAGCACCAGCGCGAGGCGCCAAAAGCCCAACATCCTGACTTTGAGAACTCTGCGCAATGGCGTGTACACGCATAAGTTCATCGTTTATGCGCTTCCACGAACTATCAGTAGCCTGCGCTGAGCTTTGTTTTTGCGCCTCAAAACGAGGAATGCTGCGCCGTTGCAAAGTCGGAACTTCAAAATCAAGCGCTTTTAGCATGGCTTGCGATTGCTCTGCTTGCCATTGATTTTGCTCAAAGCGCATAATTTGCTGCTGGTATAAGCTGCGCGCAGAGAGCTGGAACTCAAGCTCGCTGTGATCTATTTCTGGGGCGCTGGCGTTGATATCGATCTTCTCAATATCTGTAGCCATTGCACTTCGCAGTGACACCCCATCCGCGTTCTCGCGCAGCGAGGCAAGCTCAGAATATATAGCTAGCTCCCCTTGCTCTTTCGCTATGTGCATCAAGCCCGTAATAGTATCGCGAAGCAATTCGGCTCCACGTATGGGCTCAAGGACGCTCCCCTCATTGACATGCGCATCAACAATAGCATGTACCTCGGGTAAACGAACAATAGGCGCAACAGTTTCTAACATAGTATTTTGTATTTGTTGTAATTTTTTTCTTTCTTTCTTAAGAAGCGAGTTTTTTGCTTCACTTAACAGTAGCGTCGCGTGTTCCATCGTCTTCTCTGTCTGAAACTGCGCGTTAGCGTTTTGCCATGCTAGGCGATCCTGCTCTAACTTCGCTTCAAGCTGCGCTAGTTTTTGCGCCGCCACGTAAGCTTGAGAGTAGTCTGCGTCAAGGGAATCCATATTTCGACGTAAAGCCGATACTTGCACTTCACTCGCGAGATACTGAACCAATTCATCCACAGCCAAATCGCGCACAGCAAACTTTTCGGCCACCTCGCTACTAACGCTTTGGAGATCTTGACCAAAGCCCTTAGACTCTTGCATCGTGTGTTCAAAGGCTCTCGCCGAGGCATTCACGCCGCTCTGAATGGCTTCACTCAATCGCGTTTGTAATTTCGAGGAAAATCTTAGCTCCTCAGGCGTCTGCGCCAAACTCATGTGTTCACCAACAAGAGACTGCATGAGCTCTACGCGCTCATCGTTCCAAGGCGATTGGGAGTCTGAGTAAAGACGTGTAAACGCGCTCTCCGTGCTGCGCATGCGCTGTTGTGTTGCGGACGACGTGAGAACACTTGAAGCGATCACGTCAAAGGCATCCATTGAGCTACGCGATAGTGCAGCACGTATCTCTTGCATCCCCGACTCTGCCTCTGCGTCCGTGCAACGATCATGTTCATAAGAAAAATACAATCGATCCAAAGCCTGACTAAGCTCGATCGCTCTACGACTACTCCCCCCTTCTAAGTTCTCACCGAGCTCTTTCGCTAACTGCGAAAAAGACGATAACACTTCCGTTTCTTTGCGTTTCATCATAAGCATCCTTTGCGCTATGTCGTGTACACTGAACCCACCCCTACAGCACACGACGTACTATAATCCACACTTCGTATATGCAAGAATCGTCCCAAGTTCTTATTTATTTTAACAACGCGTTTACTAACAAGTACAAGAGCTCATGCGTTATTTTCAACAAACGCGCCAAGATGGCACAATTTCTAAACGGGACTACAGACCCCAAGTTGGCGAATTTTAGACGTCTACGCCTTCTTCGCCTCGTAGCCATACAGCGCATATCATGCGCTAGTTTCGCTCACAACGCAGCGCAAGCCATGAGGGCATTCGCAAATTTACGTCCTACGCAGCGCCTCTCGGAAACTCGCAAACTGCGCCTCCCCAAGTAATTTAACAGCACGCTCATCGTCGTACTTTGCCCCAAGGGGATCTTTAGCCTCTTTACACAGCGCTCGCATAAGGTAGAGCAAAGCACTCTCCTTGTGTGTAAGGGCGCTATCTAAAACGCTAATCGCTAGTTCCATTTGCTCACGCTTTCGTAGCATCCAAGCCAAGGAGAGCGCGATCGTTTCGTTATGGGCAGATACGCCCTGGAGCTGAGAGATAAGCAAATCCTTGGTGCGAGAACTGAGGTCGCGGCGCAATAGAGCGGGAAGCTCGCGCAGCGCGTTCTCATACTTAGGATCTTCTTTGAGCGCGTAGATGATATGCTCGGCCATGCGATCATATGGCGGTTGCTGCTTTTGCGCAACGCTGCGGCGCTGACACTCGCGGTAAGAGACCCAGTTGCTGTAGGCTCTAAAATTCGTCGTCCCGAGCATCGCGATAACTTTCTCGCGCCAATCCTCGGCTTTACTTTCGCTGAGTGCTCCCAAGAGCCTGCACCCTACTATAATGATGGCATCCATAATGCCATCGCGCTCAACTTCGCACTGGCCACTAAAAAGTAGCAAGCGCCGCTCTGCATCCACGAGGTTTACGCTCAGAATAACGCCGCCCTCTGTGTCGACTAACCTTCCTGTTAGCGCGTAATCCGCCCCAAGCTCTGCACAGGCGCGTAAAATAAAACGCGTATCGGGAAGCGAATAAAATACGGCAAAAGCACTAGCTCGCTCCTCCCACTGCTCGAGTATGGAGCCAGATTGTGGGAGTAAAATAAAGCGCGGTATGGCTACCACCGAATCGAGCAGAGCCAATATCTGCGCGAAATCCTCAGCAAGCTGGCGCGCATAAGCGGCGAGCTGCAGATCAAAACCTGCACCCGTACCAAAGCTAAAGCTGGCTATGAGTTTTGGTGTCTCTAGCGACATAAAATCACCCAACGCGTAGGAGAGCAGACGCCTAAAGAGAGGGGGTAGCGCAAGATCACCCAAAGCAGGCGCCCCAAAGCGCAATTTGTGCGCTGGTTTGGCGCATAGCCAAAACGGCGCACAAACAGCGCTTGTAGGCGCAGGCTGCGGGAAGCTTGCGCGTAGGGGGAGACTTCCCCCCCCAAAAAAAGAGCAGAACTCGTCAGATTGAACATCGTTCTACTTCTCTCCCAATATTTCAAATTTTATGCTTTTACCCCTTAATTCAGGGTCGAGCAAAACTCCAGACATTATCGCGCTGATACACTCAGTAATCTCGACACCGCTGAAGCTAAATTTGTCGATAAATCCGCCTTCATCCACGGTCATGGTGAGGTAGTGGTTTTGGGCGCGCTCCGCTTCGCTCATGCAGGAGATGAGGCCAGGGCGGACGACGGAGAGGTTTTTGCGGATGGTGTGTAGGATATCCGCGTTATTCTGCGTGATATTGACACCTTGCTCGTCGGTGATGCTGATGGCGGCGGCGGCACTTGCGCTGTCGATAAGTTGAATGCTGAGTTTGAGCTGCTTGCGGTCGGCTTGGAAGCTCTCAATGACGCTCTCGTAGCCATCCTTGGTGATGACAACTGCAAACCAGCGTGGGTCGCGCGAAACGCGCACGTGCGTTGGGCTAACGCTACCTTGCAATGCCTCGAAATCCTCGGGTAGTTCACCTTCGGCGGCGGCAAAAATCAGGCTAGCCTCGCTGGGCTGCGTCTCGATGCTAAAGTCGACCCAGTCTTGGAATTTGACGTCCTTTTGCCTAAAGAGTTGTTGTTGAGAGTCGGAGCGCGGCCATGATGCTAGGGATACGCTAGCTAGCACTTCATCGTCTTGGGCTGGCACTAAGAGGAGTTCGGGTTGCTCGCTGTTGATGTTTTGGCAAGTGTTCCCAACGCCCTGTGCACCGCCCTCGCGAGCCATCCAACACCAATGCGAGCTGTCGGTACCGCCAAAGACTCCGATCACCAAAGACTGCGACAAATTCTCGATACTGACCAGAGAACCACGCTTTTGCAAGATGTAGCTCTCGCTGGGGTGCATCCCGCAGTTCTCGCCAAAGCAACGAATACCTTGCGCTTCCTCGCGCCCTATCTTCTCTACACGCTCACCCGTCCAAACCGAGTAGGCCATACTCGCCTCTTCGTTCAGTATGTACTGATCGCCACCACTCCACACAAAGCGACGAACCCCATTCAGCGCAAAGGCGCGTGTTAACTGCCCTGTTCCCAGCATCCACACCCCTCGATTGCTCGCCACCGCGGCGCCCGAGTTTGAGAACTCAATCCAAGGCGTCGGCTCATGGCTTAACCACAGACCTTCTTCCTTTTCCATATCGTAGCGATACAAACCAAAATCCCCCCACACCACCGTGTAAGGCGCATGGCGGTTGGCGCGCAGACCCTTCAACTCGCTGTCTGGGGCAAGGTTGAGGGTTGAGGCGAGTAGGAGTGGAATGCTTTGGGCGCCATCGTCGAGTTTAACAAGGCGCATCGAAGCAGCGCTCCAGTGCAGGATATAGCCTTCGCGATAAAACGTTACATGCTCCCCTACCTCATACTTCGAGTGTTCCTCGACTTTCGCGTCGCGCAGGTCATAGAGCTTGCTCTTAGCACCTTCAAAACGCAAAATCGCATGCGTTTCATCGCTGGACCACTCCACATCAAGCAATGCAGCACTCGTTTTCATCTCCCCCTTCTTCTCCCCCGTTAGCCAATCTAGCCACAAAATTTGCCGCGAATTTGCTCCCACAATCTCGACGAGACCCAAAAAACCTTTGCGACTAACGCTTAGCCCCGAAATACTGTGCTCAAAGCCCATAGACTTCACAATGCGCGCATTGCGAATATCCCAAATCGCCACCAAACTCTTAAATTCACTCGACAGTCCGCCCCCTTCCATCACTACAGCAGCATACTCGCCGTTTCCAATGAAGTAAGCACCCCGCACCGATGCCATCGCTGTATCGCCGTAGACGCCCAAAAGCTCCCCAGTGTGCGAGATAAGCTGAAGTCGTTCATCGACGATCGCCATTAAAGGAAAATCGAGATTTAAGCTTTGAACCACTTGATCCGTGGGCTTTATCGCTTGTGCGAGTTGCACATGCTTAATATTGCTCGGCGAGTATACGCGATACCAATCCGCCCCACTTATCACCTCGATCACTTCATTATTGCCCATAAGAAGCGTGCCTTGCCCAGTGTTGAATTGCGTTGCAAGGTCAAGCTCTCTTGCCGCTGCGTTTTGTCGCAAAGTATAGAGTATGCCTTGGCTTGTCAGTAAATGCCACTGCTCTTTATCGTTGTTATAACTGCACGCAAGCAAGTCCCCTTTGAGCGGCTCAAAAGCAATTTCACCGCTATGGATCTGCCCCTCTTCAAGGACATTCCACTTCAGTTTATCGCCTACAACGTAAGAGATCTGCGAAGCGCCACGATCCCGACAATGAATCGCCCCCTCCTCCAAATCGACCTTCTCTACACTCCCATCGATCCCTTGACGCAGCCAAGTGTAGTCCCCCTCTTGCGCCAAAAGATAACTAAAGCCATCGGAAGTCTTGCCAAAGGTCAAAATTTCCGCGTCTCCTAGATCCTCCAAACGATAGCTCACAAAGCGACTCGCCAATATCTGCCTACGCGATGGCTGAAACATCGAGAGCTCAGCGCGCGCGCCCATAAACCAAATCGACGCGTCCGCACCATCAATGCTTAGGCTCCTACAACCATCACCTTCGGGGAAAAAACTCGCCAATTGCTGCAAGCTCGTCGCATCGTACAAAACACCAGCGTCGCGCCCGCACGCAGCAATATAGCTCCCATCCTCGGAAAGCTGAATCGACTTCCAATCTACTTTATATTCAAAAAACGCGTACTCTTGCGCAAACTCATGTCCATCAAACTTGGAGTGCTTATAAATGTAGTACGCCAAGAGAACCAAAAAAACCGCCACCATCAAACCCAAGGCCACCAAAAGCCCACGGCTTGCGAACTTGCGCAACTTCTCTCGTCGCTCCTCCGCCTCGTAGCCCCCCAAACAATCTTTGGCCGCATACCTAAAGTCGGCAAAAATCTCTCGCTCCGCGCACTCAGGCTCCATTTGGGGGTAATAATCCCCTGCCTTCGCACGCGCGCTCAACTTCACCTCCCCCTCCTCATCTTCTTCGTCAATTTGCTCCTTAACCCAAGGATCCAAGCCGTCCAAACCCGCCTCTTGCAGCGCATCCGACATCTTTTCAGAGTGGCTCAAATCCTCATCCTCCGAGGACTCAGGCTCGGCGCTCTCCGCACTCTCCCCCTCCGAGGACTCAAGCTCAGAGCTCTGCGCTTCGACTTCCTCATCAGCCCCAGAGCTAGCCATAGGAAGCACTGCCTTCAAATCATCAGGAAGCACTGCCTTCAAATCATCACGCGACATCTGCCGCGTCTCTTCTTCAGCATCAACGTCGTCGCCGATCTCATCCACTTGGAGCGAAAAACGCTCCGCCCCCTTCGCATCGTCCACAGCTTGCGTCAAAATGCTATCCCAAGCCTCATCCAGATCGTCCTCAAACGCTTCCAGTGCATCAGCAAAAGCGCGCTCTACATTGATATTTGAACGCTTTGTGCGCTCTTCATCGTGCTTGTTTTGCGACGTTTTCTTCGACATTCGGCCATCCTTTCCTACCCTCAAACGCAGACCCCATGAGCATCAATATGCACGGACACGCAAGCATTGGCAAGCAATCCACAGTCAAAAATCTCATACAAACTTAGTGAAACAGCTTGTTCTACGCAGATTTTGCACAAAACTGCGTCTTTTCGGCAACGAGGCTAATCGCCTCGAGGCTTGTACAAAAACATCCATTTAATCATTTTTAAAATGATGCTTTGCTGGGTGGGGGAAGTGTCCCCCTCCGCCGCAACCCCGCGCTGTGCGCGGGTTTGCGTCTACCCCCTCAGCGGGGGCTCCAGCCCCCGCAACGCCCCCGCGACGTTTTTTGGTCATTCCTAGGGGGGTAGACCAAGACCCCGCGCGGAAGTTTGCAAAAGCTGCATAATTTGCGATGGCTTGGCGATTAGCCAAGACGGCGCAAATTATTTTGCAGCTTTTAGCAAAATAACGCGTGAGGCTTGGGCGTAGGGGGGAACGTCCCCCCACACAAAAATATCCACGTATAATAATGATGCGGAATAATTTTACACTCATCCGTATTTTGGCTACGAGAGCTAAGCTCTTGCCCTTGCGAAAGTCTTAAATATTGAATTTTGGGCATCGGCGTGCTAAGTCCAAGGCGAGGGTGTGGAGGAAATAGAATGGCAAAGCAGACACAAAGAGCAATAAAAATTATTGCCAAAAACCGACGCGCTTACTTCGATTACTTCATCGAAGAGAAGATCGAGGCAGGCATCGTGTTGTTGGGCAGCGAGGTCAAAAGCATCCGTGCGGGCCACGTCAGCTTGGGAGAAGCGTACGCGAAATTTTCCGCCGACAAGGGCGAGGAATTGTATTTGATGAACTGTCACATCGCCGAGTATCCGTGGGCGAATCGCTTTAACCACGAGCCGTTAAGACCGCGTAAACTGCTTTTACACAAACGACAGCTCCAAAAACTGTCCCAAGCCGTCGTGCGCGAGGGGCGAACCTTGATTCCGCTCATTTTGTACTTTAGCCAAGGCCGAATAAAACTCGAACTTGGCCTTGCAAAGGGAAAGAAAAACTACGATAAACGCGAGGCGTTGAAACAAAATACTGCTAAAAGGGAAATTGAACGTGGACAATAATATGCTTCTGCCTCTACAGACTGAGTATATCGAGAGACGAAAGACGAAGGGGCGAGTTCGTTGGTTTAAACACGAGTTGGCTTATGGCTTTATCACGGAGGAGGGGTTTTCTGAGGATATTTTCGTCCACTACCAATCTTTGCAAATGCCAGGTTTTAAGAGCATTCGTGCGGGTCAACGAGTAATGTTTGAGCGCTGCGTAACTGACGACGGCGACCTTGTAGCCATCAACGTCGTCCCGATCAAAGAAAAACACGCAAAACATAGTCCAGAAAACGTTTAGAAAACTCTTATCGCTCTCATTTTGGATAAAAAGTGCGATATATTTTGTCATTAAATTTACCAATCTGAATCAAGTGAAGAGATCATATTTTGTATTGCTGAGATTGAGCAATAGAAAAGAGCAGTTCCGTCAGTGAAATTTTGCATTTCCTTTTTTTCGGTGCTATTGTAGGTTGATCGTGAGGGCAAAATGGAATAGTTGCCTTCATCGTTTGCAATGATTGTGGAAGGAGAAGAAAATGAAAAAGTTGGCTTGCCTGTGGGTGGCGATGCTCGTTATTTTGTGTGGGTTTGAAGCATTTGCACAGGACAGTGATGGTCAGTCTGCGACTGGCGACTCCATTGCTGTCATGAAATTAGACACAGAAGGTGATGTTGATGACTCGCTACGAAGCTCACTTTTGGACGCTGTGCGGACTGAGGTACTCAACTCGAATCGCTCTATCGATGCCAGAGGTGGGGATGTTTCCTATCTTGAGATGCAGATCCTAACGAATTGCGACAGGGCGGCCTCCATCGCCTGCTACGAAGCCGCAACGGATATGTTAGGCGCCTCTCAGATTATCTCTGGCACAATGAACGAAAATGGAACAGCCAAGCTTATTTGGTACGTTACGGGGAAAGGTATTTTTAGAACCGTCGAAGGCTCCGTTACCGATATTGATAGCTCGGTAAAGCTAGCTCAACGCCTGCTCGTTGGCGATATGGGCTCCTTAGTCGTGACGAGTAATATTCCTGGCGCGGACATCATTATTGATGGCAAACGCATGGGAATGACGGCGGAGTTCCTAGATAACGCCCAAAAGATAAAACTTGTCGCTGGCACCTATATTGTTGCAGTACGAATGGATGGCTACACCAGCCAAGATCCGCAAAAAGTAGACGTCCTTGGTGATGAAGAAGTGGTTGTTAACTTCGACCTCGCCGTTAAACTTGACCAAAGCAAAATGCAACGCGTGATGAAGTACACGGGATGGGCGCTCTTAGGTACTGGCGTTGCGAGTATGGCGGTTGGCGGCATCGTCACTGGGCTAGCCTACGATTCTCACTCTAAGTTACGAGACTGCCTAAAAGACAGTAAGGATACAACGGTAACTGGCTGTGATCCAGCCATATATAGCAAAACTACCCCCAAAAATATCAATAAAAAAGCTAACCACATGAGGACAGGAGGGTTTAGTGCTCTCGGTGCTGGAGGTGGTCTAGCGGTTATTGGTTCCACCATGCTCATCCTTGGTTACTTTTATGATTTCGGCGCCGATGAAGCCATCGCAGGGATGCCAAAGCTCAATCTCGCGCTCAGCCCCGAGTACCAAGGTATGGGATTACAATGGAACTTCTAATCCACATCATCATGCAATAACAAAATGAGCGCCTGAGTGGGCGCTTTT
>Ga0265293_10004053_pt1 | contig 26348 bp, 45 predicted proteins | sample Munlanlewell138R_FD_192505 | JGI IMG/M metagenome (GOLD analysis project Ga0265293, IMG submission 192505) | Leachate microbial communities from a municipal landfill in Southern Ontario, Canada - Leachate well 138R | ecosystem: Engineered > Solid waste > Landfill > Unclassified | place: Canada...
GAGCCTGTAAACAGGAACCTGTCAGCACATCATAGCCTTTTGCTTCAACGTATAAAGCATATTCCATTCCGGCAACGATAACACCTATTAAAGATTCAGGATGAGTTTTTGCTGCTTCTTCTGCAATCCTTTTACCTTCAACAATGCCTTTTGAACCATCACCCTCAGTCCCTATACCTGCAATGCTGAAATTTTCTGTAACAAGTTCACCTCTATCGTATAAAATAAAACCAATAGAGGAGCGGAGGTTGTTTGTTTGGTCCTTGTAGGTATTTGTTTTCTTTGCAAGGTTGACAATATCACGACAAGCCATTTCAAAAGCTTCCGTATATGATGCTTTTGCTTCTTCCGTTTTTGCATTAATCTTAGCAAACAATTTGCTCATGTCAGTAGTGCATTTTATAGGCATTTTTCAGTAGTTTTTAGTCAAAATATAGATTTTTGCAAACGATTTATTTTCATTTAGTTGGTCTCAACCCTTCACGGGACAGAGACAACTTTTACCGTTACTCAAAATCGGCACAATCCAACGCAAAAGCTGTTATCCATTTTCTTTTTATAGGACAATAAACTTTCCGGTCTACAATCTTATGATTGCTATTCTTACAATGCACACACATAACTGCTTTATGCAGTTTCTTTTCTGTTGTTTTCTTTTCTGTTGTTTTAGTAGTTTTTGCCATAGTGTTAATTTTTAATAGTTTTATATCCAATTCTTTTAATTTCTTCGGTTGTAAATTCTTCCTCTCTCATCCATACGGTTCGATGTGCGCCGTCATAATAATAAGTTAGCTCATACGAAATTCTATCAAATTTTATCTCAACGGCAGTTATCATAGCCGAAAAGCCGCTAACTTTAATTATTACCATTGTTCCACATTCAAATATTTTCATGATTTTTTTTATTTTTATACTGTCGGTTCAAGGGTCTCTAATACATTCAATCCTTGTTCTTCTTCTTTTATAAGTTCATATTCTTTTTCAGGGTCATTGGTATAGTTCAATTGTCTGATTGCCGTTTTTTGTGAGAGAATTGGTTTGTTACCGGTTGCAGCAACCAATACATCAACCTTAGTTTCATTATCATCAATCATAAATGGAATAATTTCCGGTTCTATATCCATGCTGTCGCAAGTCGCTTTTAATCCACTATTAAACATTCCGATAAATGCTTTAATGAGGTTTATTCGCCTTGTAAGGTATTCAGATAAAACTTCTTGCTTTTCTTGTACCTTTAAATGAGCATCAAGGAATAATAGTTTCAAAGCTCTACCGGAAATATTTCCTAACCCTTTGACAGATTCAAAAGATAAGTTAGGAGTTTGAGTGAGAGAATAGATGAGATTTAACAACGTTTCAATTTCAAGTTTTACCGCCTCCGGTGCCTGCTGCCAAGAAAGGTATTTAGCATCGCTGTCTCTATCTCCTTCGATGATTGAACCCGCTTCTCCTTTTCTTCCGAAACCTACCAATTGACCTTTGATAAAGATTTTAGGTGAAGCATGATAGTCGTTCGTGTCTGCGAAATTAGATAGTAATTTTTCAAGCCTATCAATCAAACTTTGAACGTCTTCCCATTCGGTTTGTTCCTGCCTACCGTACACAATAGGTATCTTGCCGAGTTCAATCTTCTTTGGAAATCCTTCTACAGCCTTTTTGTCGGTTATATTCCACATGAAATGCTGACTATCTGTATAAGTTTCAAAGAAAATAACTTCTTTATCATCCACTTTTTTAGTGAATTCACGTGAAAAGGCAATCATATCGCCAAAGTCATCAAAAGTAGGAAATAGCTTATCACCTTTCAATGTTGAAAATACTGCAGCTCTTAGCTTATAAGAACTATCAAAGCCGTATAATGCTTTTGCATTTTTATCTTCAACTGGGTACCAATACTCTGCTACTTCGGTTGTAGAGAACATCACTCTTGCTATTTTTCTATTAAGAGAGGTTTCTTTGTTTTTGATAAGAATCTTTTTTATGCCGTTTAATACGGTTTCTTCCGCTTCGGATAGCGGTTCGTAGTTAAGGGTGATTGGATTACCAAAAGAGAACGAAACAGCCCTTTTTACGATGAGTTTTTGAATCGCAATGGCTATTCTTGCAACTTGCTCAATCTTGGTACCTTTTTCTGCCGTTTCGCTGCCCTCAGAATAAGTTGCGGTTTCCGTTCCGCTGTCCATATCAACTTTTACTTTTTTATTCGGGCGTTTAGTTTCGTCCATCACATCATGATTCTTAGGTTCAAGCTGATTTCTAATTGTCGTAATATCCGGCAATGGATCAGGTCGTGATTTTTTGATTTTGTCTACCAATTCGGTAACATCATTACTTGTAAGTAGTGTTCTTAATTCTTCTGTATTCATAGCTAATAAAATATTCCGGTTAAGTCTTGTTTTTTTCTTGGTGGATTGTAGTGAAAATAAGAACGCATAAGCATTAAATCCCTCCAATCCGGTGAGTGTCCTATATCTTGTTTGATTTGTTCCTTTGGTTTAATTTTTAGCTTGCCGTCAGAATCGGCATCATAGGTTTGTAGTTGTTGAAGTTCCGTTGTAATTTCATCTTTTTCTTCTTCTGAAAGTTCGCAGTCTATACCTACATTGCTTTCGTTTATTTGTTCGGCTAATTGGTACGCACATTGAGATTGTAAATTTGAGTAGTTTTCTTGATTAAAAGGCTTACCGTTATTTGTAAATCCAATTATATCACAGTTATCAACCGCACCACCACCTACACCATCTTCGTCAGCAATACATCTATTTTTTGGAATTTTATATTTTTGACGTAAATGATTTATTGCGTTTTGAATTTCTGTTATTTTGCTTATATCAAAACTTATCACTTCAATGATTGTCCATCCTTTCCAAACAGCTATTCTTGCTCTATCACTTCCGAAACGAGCAATATCAGCAGTTAAAAACAATCCTGATTCTTTATCCGATAAGTCGTTTTTAAAAATTGCTCTTATGGTATCATAATCACATAAAGCATCCGGATTGTCATCATACTCCCAATTCCCTTTTAATAGTCTTTCTTTCTTTGTTTTATCTGTAGTTGATTCGAGAGCTTCAATATAATTTTTCTCAATGAAAGGATTTTCTTGTACCAAACAAGGTAAATAAAACATATAATCTTTTAAAGTGCCATTTGTGTAAGGTTTATAAAATGTATTATATGTCCAATTCTTTTTCGGGTTACAAGTGATAAATATCTTTCTCAATAATCCGTATTTATCGTTTAAATGTCTGCCTATACGAGTTTTTAAAGTATCATAGGCACCAAAATTTATCTCTCCTGCTTCCTCAATCCATCCTCCTGTATACTCCAAAGAGCCATATCGCTCGTACAATGGATCAGATGGAAGATAGCGAAGGTCTAATAAATCAATCCTTGACCCGTTTGAAAATTCAATGAAATGGTCTTGACCGTTGTATGAATAATCAATGCCGTTAATAAGTCCATATTCATTGCATACTTTATAAAACGTTATTAGAGTGGATTCTCTTAATATTTTAAGTTCTTTTCTTCCGATAAACCATTTACTTCCGGGATATGCCAGACAATTAAAAGTTAGCCAAGAGCATCCTGTCCAAGATTTAGCACCTCCTGCACCACCACCATAGAGCAATTCTACATGTGTATTATCACAAAGTATTTTTAATGCTTCGCCTTGTTTTTCATGTATTTTACCTTCTCGTTCGGTGATAAAAGAATAATCACCACGTTTGAACATCTCAACGCGGACGGCTAATAATGGTGATATGGTGTTATTCTTTTGCACTTGCTTTTGTCAATAATAGATGATATTGCTTTAATTCTTCATCGCTTAGTTTTGATAAGTCAATGGAATTTATTAAGTCCTTGCCTCCCTTTCCTGTTAATTCTGTATTGTATTTATTTTGATATTCTTCCGGCACCTTATTTGTTAGTGTGAATATAATTGCTGCTGTGTCAGGTTGATAGTGCCTATCTATAATTGTTTGCTCCTTGATTTTCGGTTTATACTTTCCGGTTTCATCCTTATCTTTGCCTTCAACCATTACAACTTTCTTTTCTTGAACCGTATAGCCTTGTATCTTTTTTAATAGTGATTTCTTCGCCTCTGCTGCAATAAATTCATCGTATTCTCCTTTTGCATTTTTAATAGCGTCAGCAAAGTCAAGTTTATTTCCAATCCATTTATAATATGTTTCTTTGGAAATGCCTACTAATGCGCATATTTCAGCAATAGTATAACTATCTCTTTTAATAAGAGAACATATATTCTTGACTATTCTTTTATTATACTTTGCCATAATCTGTATTTTTTGGATACCTATTTGGTATTGATTTCTCTCCTTTTTTCGGATTGTGGATGTTTAAAATAGTGTTTTTATTTTTATCTACATGAAATTGTTCTCTCTCTCTTCCGTTTTCTACACATTTTTCAACAATAATTATTTCAGGTAGTAAATTTTTAGAAAACAAATTTAAAAGCCATTGTTTTTTTTGTGTATTTAATCTATCTAATTTAGAAATATGTTGTTTGTACCTTGTTTTTGGATTTTGTGATTTTCCAACATATTTCACTGTTTTTTCAATTGGACAAATTAAGTAATATATATATTCTATCATAATCTTATATTTAATTGTCTTTGGTATTCGTGTAGTTGTTTTGTTTTATTTTTTTCTTTTTTAATTACAACTGAATCACCGAATATTTTTTTTAATAAAATAGTATCATATTTTTCTGTTTGCATAGTACGTTTCCCTGTTTGCCCTCCTTCGAGTAGAAATGTTGAATTTGATTTTTGTCTAAAATGAAATCTTTTATCGATAAAACAAAATCTATTATAATAAGCATTTAATAAATTAATCCAATGCGATTCGCATGCTGTTGTTTTTTTATTAAAGAATAAATGATTATCTTGGATTAAGCCAATTGCACACCCATTTATATATCCATTTAGCATGAAAGGTTTGTGTTGATTGTAATGAACAGGGTTTGGATCGTTATTGAATCCAAATAATTTAGCTCCGATATTTTTTGCATTATAATAACAATCATCAATAATATTTTTTATTTCTATTTCCGTTAATTTTTGATTGTTTACATTATAAAGTCTTTCAACACTTACAATATCATCATCAATCATAAATAAATCTTTGTATTTTTCATATAAAAATTGTCTTATTGTTGATAGATTATTTAATGAATTGTGTGTTATAATCTCGCAATCATTAAATTTTTTATATTCATCTAATTCAACTATATCGACACACAAAATTTGTGAATCAATTTTAGTTAGAACTTTTGAAGCTCTACCTTTTGAAGGTACTATTATTTTAATAGACATGACTTTATTTTTTGAATATCTATAACATTTGTTTTTCTAATTTTGCCATCTCCACAATTTGAAATGTAATTTTCATTTAAGCAAAATACCTCTCTTATGAATTTTTCATCAATTTCGTTGTGTATTGGAATTAAAAAACATTCATGTGTTTCAAAAAATTCTTTAACAATTGGAAGTTGACAGTTTTTATCGCTATATTTATTTATTTCTGCTTCAAATTCTGCATCGTTTGAATTTATTCTTTCTAATGTTTCAAGTGTCTCCGGAATATCAATACCCCATTCGGTTAATTGCCCTGCATCCCAATTATTCGCAAACTCATCATAATCCCATTCGCCAAACGAAACATTATCTTTTATAATAAATTCCTTTCGCTGCTCTTCACTCCAATCATCCGCTAAAACTACCCATGAATCGGGTATTTCCTTATATTTTAATTCAATCAAAGCCTTTAGTCGCATATTACCTCCGAGAGGATAAATCAAACCGTCTGCATCTGTTACGCAAACCATCGGACGCTTTTCCATCATCTCTGGAAAATCTTTAATTGACTTTACAAGTTTTTTAAACTTATCATCCTTTATAATTCTTGGATTGTTCGGATTAAGTTTTATTTTTGATAGCTTCATGAAATATAATTTAATATGCAAAGATAGTCATTATTTCATAATTTTCCGCAAATATAACTATTATTTAAATACGATTTATTATTTTTTTGATTTTTTTTAAAAAATATTGCTATAATAGCTTAATAAAGGTGTTATCTACAGGGGAGTTTTGGCTATAATTAAAGCCGGTTTTATCTGCAATAAGCTGTAATGTTTTTATGGAATAAAAGCCAATATGCCCGCTACGTGGCATCACATACCAATGCTGTGAAAATTCATAGTCTGTTTTACAATTCCAAAAATCAACAATTGAAGTTTTAAGAATCAACTTGCCTTTTGGCTTTAATAAGGAAAATATATCCGCAAATATTTTCAAAGGGTCAATACTATGCTCTAATACTTCAATACAGGTAATTACATCAAATTGTCCGGTTGGTCTTGCTTTGTCAAAGAAAACATCATACGAATGCGAATCAATTCCGGAAGCTTTTAAGGTGTTGCTCATCCTTCCGGAACCTCCTCCGTAGTCTAAATGCCTTTTCCCTCTCAATATATCATAAAACTGTTTTGCGTTCGTGTGCGGGCGTATTTCGAGGAATTCAGGGTCATATTTTATGTAATCTTCGTTGTAGATATTCTGCTTGAAATCTTTTTCAGTCCAAGCCTTGAACACTGGAGCAAAGATATAATCACATTCAGGACAGCGATTATATTGAATCATCATATCATATTTTTTAGGTACATCAATATTTTCTTTAATAAAAGGAATATTGAAAAAATGGTTTGTTCTACTTTCGCAAATTGGACAGCGTGGAAACATAGCTTTTAATTTTTTTGAGTTTATTTCGTTTATGCAATTGTTAGCAACAGCTTAAAGAAGCCTCTGCAAGTTCGATTTATTGTGAATAATAGTGAACTTTTGCAACTCCGAAACTAATTGTAAAACCTTTTCTTTTGTTGGCTCAGGTAAGTTATTACGTCCGCTGTCGGCCCCAATGTTTACCTGTTTAGGATTTGCCGTTTTTAAGTATTTTACAAAACTTTCTAAATCAAAATCCATTATTGGTTCAATTGTAATATACTTATCATTCATTAACAACCCCATAAATAAAGCTCTATCAATTGGGTCAGGGCTATTTCTCATTATATCAGGCAATATCCTATTTGTTTCCATTGTGCAACAAATTGAAATATTTTCAGGTAAAATAAAGCCTCCCAATTTTGCAGGGTTTTTTGTCTGCAAAAGGTATTTATTGTCAAACTTTGCCATGTGTTCTAATGTTTTTTCAATCCATTCTTCGGGTATGTTTTCGGCAAACATATCACAACTCGAACCAACGAAAATAAAGTTTCCATTTCCTAAGTCTGTTTTAAGCTCTTTTTCATCAAAACGAACAGGCTTTAACTTACCCCATCGTTTCATATAGCAATAACTGCAATCGTGTTTACATTCGCCTTTAATCGTATTCCAAGTTGCATCAATGAATTGATACATATTAGATTTCTTATTTTTTACCCAATTTAATCCCATTGTTACTTAAAATATTCATTAAAAATTCTTTTTAATTCCGGTTGTAAGAATTTGTTTGATTCACTCCGAAAGCAAGGAGCAGAATACTGCCATTCCTTTACCTTTTCACATAAATCTCCCTTGTTAAGTTCATGCTTAAAACAAGGCTGTTTATCACATTCAGATTTAATGTTTACGGCTGTTATGTACTTGTAATATTTTGTTCTACTTGCTTTATCAAAGGAATTATACAAAGCAAGGCACCTCTTGCCAATGCCTTCACGAAAATGAACCGCTGCACTATCGACTGTAATTACTTCGGTAGCATCATACAAGTCATTAAGGAAGTCGGAAAGGGTAGGAGATGAAATAAATCTAACCTCATCATATAAAGTTGATCGTCTTACTAATTCATCATCTTTTGCTGAAATATTATTCCTGTACGCATATATTCTATACTCGGCTTTTACTTTATCCGGCAAGGCTTTGAATATTTCATAGAATTCAATATTACGCATCATACACGAAGATTGATTGCAGATAAGAAGCGACTTTTGTTTTTTATCAATGTTTGATTTCTTCCTTGTTAGTCTGTTTGTTTTTAGTTGAGGTCTAAAATAACTATCTTCAATCTTTTCTATTCCTGCATAGGCAAATATAACTTCAAACCAATCGCTTTTGTTATGCTTCGGAATAATAAATTCCGTAAAAATTCTTCTCCACTTGTTGTACTTTGAAATTCTATTACTCAATGAAAAATCTCTAAAAATTGGCTTTTCTACATCCAAAATTTCAACCGGTGTTTGGAACCATTTTAGAATGTCGAAATACTTCTTTTGTGTTGCAAAATGGACTTCCTTTCCTTTTTCATTTAGATACTTACACAATGCAGAATAAGCCATTATATCACCAATTCCACCTCCAACAATGATAAGAATATTATTGCATTTTTCATCTGTTCTATCGTAGTAGAATGCCAATAGCTCTTTATCTGTTATTATTTTATACCACTTATTTTTACCTACATTATTCCTTGCTATTATTACTTCGTTCGGATAATAGGTGAAATTTCCATCTTTGCTTGTTGCTTTTTTTGTTACCAGTATGTATTTCATATTTTTATTTAATATTCTTTACTTTGTAGTTTAGTAAGTAGTTTTTCATTTCGCAGTTTTCAGGGGTTCTTTGAATGATTTTTGAACCAATGAAATGATATTAATTTTTCAATTAATGACTTCATGATTATTTATTTTTAAATTTTTTTACCTCTTTTAAAAGTTTTTCATCGTAACTGTAATCTGCTTCTATAATTTTTTTTGCTTCAATTATTTCCTTTAAAATAAAGATTAGTATTTTTATAGTTATGAATTTTAATGTCAATTAATGACGCTCAATTCTAAACGCTTCACAGGCTTCGTAACCTCTGCCTCTGCGTTCGTTATGTCGCCTAAACTCCTGCGACCTTCTTTTAAAATGTTATTTGCAGCCAGTAAATTATTTTCCATATTTTTCATACCTAAGTTTTCTTTTTTCTTTGCCACCACAAAATTCATAATAATGATTTCTGCAATAACCATTAGCACTATGTTTTTTACTACAGCCATCTACACTACAGGTATGAATCTCTGTTAATGAATTTTCATATTCTATTTGTTTTAAATATCTATCGTGTTTTCTTTGTAAGTGAATATTAGAATCTTTGTAAATCCAATTTAAAAACGTTCTTGCAGATTTATTATTCAGCTCTAACATGCGGATACTGTTATTCCTTTCAGGATGTCTTGCCCTTATGTAACAGTTTATATTAAACTGTTCTTTTAGTATTTCGGCTAATGAATTACAAAAATCTAATGTAGATACAACACAAATAGACTTTTTACCTACCCAACCGTCTCCATCGAAGTACCCACGAACAAAGTGTCTTACTAAGTGTTTCGGAACTTGTTTTTCGGATGGAAAAACAAGTGTGTATGTTTTTGCTCTATGACATCCTAATTCAATAAGCCTTTGACTTATATGTTTGTTTGATATTAGTAAAGTAGTTTGACCAGATTTTGTATGTCCTAAAGGTTTTTTAGGTTGCAAAAGGTTGTTTAATTTTTCCAATATTTCTTTATCATCCTCCTTTAAGGATAAAGCAACTGAATTTCTATCAGTATTATTATAGCCGTCAGCGTAAAGAAAACCTAAAAAATATGCTTTTTCTTCTGTATCAATTACATCAAAAAATGTTTCATCGATATTATATTTCCTTTGTAACTCTGATTGCGATTTAGCTTTATATCCATGTCTTCTCAATAAAGCATTAACGGCTACTGAACTAATATTATAATATTCAGCTAAATCCGAACCTGTATACTTACCAGTTTCGTATTTGGCAAATAACTCTGTTTTTTCTCTGTGTGATAATCTTCTTTGTTTCTCTTTCATTTTATATGTAGCTTTTAATGTTATATTATTAGTTACATCAAAATTTATGCCAAAACACTGTTTTATGTCAATTTGTCATTATAAATTATAAACTTATAAAATACTTTGTTGTTTATTAGATTTTCTTTTACGTCTAATTCTTTTTGAATATTTTCAATCATATAATATCCTACATCAATAATCGCATACGCTTGAAACGTTTGTTTGCTTTCAAATATATTTTTCATATCTTACCTGTTTTTAAAAGTTAATATTTCTTGGTGAAGTTTCAAACAATTATACCTATCCATAACCTCCTCAAAATACCACACTGCTTTATTATGCAATAAAACGGCTTTTTCCACGTCTTTTTCGGGATTGTGGTAATTCTGTACCACAAGGAACATTTCGTGCGATTTTAGCGGGTTTCTGCGGTCATGGAGGGTATATTTGTTCTTTCCTAAGATTCGATTTGCTTCTTTTACGTAAATAGGGGTTAGTTGTAGAATACCTTCACTTTCCCCGTCAGAGTATTTCGGATTTGGATTTGCTTTCGATTCCTGCCATATAATTGCAAGTTCGATAAGCTCAAAGTCGGTTAAATAAGTTAGGTTAGTTATATTTTCGGTTTTAATCTCTTTTATTATTTCGTTTTGTTTAATGCTTAAACAAATTGAATTTAACCCTAAATAGGTTAATACGATAATAAATAAAACATAAATATTTTTAAAATTTTTTCTTATTTTTTTCATTTCTTTTTTCCTTTCTGATTTAATAGTTCGGGATTTTCGTAGATATTTCCGATAATAATATTATCTTCTTGATAAGTCCCTGCTTTTTTTCTGGATTTAAGATATTTTTTTAAACTCATTGGTTTATTAACCTTTGGATTTACATGAAATTTAACCATAAATGTGCCTTCATCATTTTGATATATTTCCGTTTTCCATCTTTTTGAAAGGAAATCCCCAACAAATATTTTCCTTCCATTTTTATCGAGTAATCCTGTGAATTGCATTAAGGGAGTTCCTTCAGGATATTTAGTTGTATTCTCTGATAAACAAGCGGTATCTTTTGTGTTTAATCCGTCTCCTTTTTCAGGATTAACATAAAATATTCCAAACTTTCCCGCCATTATATCATAAACCATCTCTTTCCCATTCCATACTCTAAATTTAACTGTTTTCATTTTTCCCATGATTATTTATCGTTTAAATATTTTTATTTATTTCGTTTATGATTGTTAGTGGTAATGATTTTACCCACCGCACCAATGAATACCACAAACGCTTGAAGTTGTCTGTAATATCGGTTCTGCGTTCTTTTTTACAATAGGCGTTTAAGCCATCTTCAATTCCGCTAAATCTGCCTGTGTGTATAAGCGATTTGTTAAATGTGATTTCATAGGTAGCTGAACCAGTTTCGCTATAACCAATGAATTTGTACATCACTACTCTGTAAGGTTCTTCTTTTTTCATATTATTTATTATTTAAATATTTTTATTTATTTCGTTTATGCAATTGTTAACGGCAATTACAGAAATCGTTATTATCGTGCAAGAAGCAAAACACCTCTGTAAATAACCAGTAATCTTTATATGTTACAATTTTTGAATGAATATCGTTAAGCGTATTTGTATATTTACATTTACTTTCTTTGGGCATAAAACTGCCGTTAACAACAGGTATATTTAATGCCTGCGTTTCTTCGTTATTCAAGTTCTTTTCTTTTTTCATCTTTATTTATATTTTGATTGTTTCTACTTCTAAATCAGGCACTAAACATACCCAAACCGTTATTTTTTTCATTGATTATTTATTTAAATATTTTATTTATTTCGTTTATTCCGATGTTAGCCGTAATACTAAGCGAACATCGACAGGCAGTCGCAATCACTATCAATGAATAAATTACAGTCAGCTAATACCTTTGCATCATCCTCGTTTATATAAGGTAATACTTCATCAATATCACAAAGATAAATTTGGTCGTGTTCAGCACCGCCAATTATTTCTCTACAAACTTCATAAGGAATTTTATTTCTTAATAAAGTTAAGGCTTTCATCTTGTGGTCAACTTCTTTTTCTTGAAATGGATTTTTGGAATCATCGTCCAAAATTTCTTCTAATTTTTCTCTTGTAATCATTTTGTTTAATATTAAATTGTTAATAAATAAGTACATATATGCAACTTAAGAGTTCCAGGCATTAAGCAACTCTCTTAAATCTTCGATAGCTTTACGATAGTCATAAAACATATCAGAAACAGCTTCCTTTTGCGTTCTTAAATGTGCTAATTCGTGTTCAAATTTATGTTCGAACATAAATTTCATTTTTTCTTGCAGAGAATCACGTTCTTGAGTATATTTCACAAGGTTTTTTTCGTGTTCCGTGATAATTTCGTTTAATTTTTCTTCCATTTTTTTTAATTAAGTTGATTTTTATTTTCGTTTATGCCGATGTTAACGGCAATTACAGAAATCGTTATTATCGTGCAATAAGCAAAACACCTCTGTAAATAACCAGTAATCTTTATATGTTACAATTTTTGAATGAATATCGTTAAGCGTATTTGTATATTTACATTTACTTTCTTTGGGCATAAAACTGCCGTTAACAACAGGTATATTTAATGCCTGCGTTTCTTCGTTATTCAAGTTCTTTTCTTTTTTCATCTTTATTTATATTTTGATTGTTTCTACTTCTAAATCAGGCACTAAACATACCCAAACCGTTAGCATTAATTTGCCAACGCACTCACATATCTTTAAACTCTAAATCCATTATCTGATTTTGCAGTATTATACTATCGCAATCATCAGGTTTCCGATTTAACGGGCAATCCTTACAGCCTATTGCATCACAATAGTTTTTTATAATATAGGTCTGCTGTTTATTCAAACTTTCTAGTTTTCTTTTATCTGCATCATTCATAATTATTTTATTTAAATTTTTAATTAAGTTAATTTTTTTATATTTCGTTTATGCAATTGTTATACATAATTTACCGGTAACAGCGGAAGTAATTCTACCACTCCACCAAGCTATAATTTTTTTATTCATACTTCAATTTTTAATTATTTTAAACATACTTTTACAGTATACTTCAGGCATACCCGAAGCATTGCGTATTATTTGCCCTTTATATGATAGTTCTATTTTGGGATTTTTATAAAATACATAATGATTGATAACATCATAAATCTTTCTTAATCCCAATTCTTGTTTGACTAAATCATAGGTAAAATGATAATGACCTGATGTTTTATTAAAATCAAATTCTTTCGGTGTTTTTAATTTAACTTTCATGTTTTTAATCTTTATATTGTGTGAAATTAACATTCACATTTGGACTTATATAATTGATTACATTTCTTTTCTTTACCTTCATAATGCAATTTGGCACTCCTTTAACAATATGCGATATTATCCTAATTTTAAGCCAACTTCCGCACTCTGATAACACTTCGCATTGCATCCGTATTTGTTGAATGCTTCCTGTGCTCTTTTCGTATTCCTGTTTTATGTATGTGCAAATCTGTGGCATAGTGTTATAGTTAAAATGGGTCATCTTCTTTTGGTTGCATATATGTCAATTCAATATCTTCAAAATTAAGTTTGTTAGGCTCTGTCAAGGGAATAGTACTTTGCATTCCTATATCTTGCCAACCGTAATTTTTGTTTTCAAAAGGTTCGTTTAATAGCCGTTTGCTTTCGACTTCATAATGTAAACCTACAAAGTAATCCATTACTCCCAAATCCCGATTTTTACAGACTTCTAAATAATTAGAGCAATCCTGCATCGTAATAGTTTTTTCTTTCGGAAAATAATCATTTATGGCACGTTGAAAGTCTGAATTATTTCTGTGTGCTATAATTACATTATCAACTATATTGCTTATGTCGCTTGTGCCTGATATTGATTCTTTCCTTAAAAATCCTACTTCCTTACGTGGATGAGCTACAATATGACTATGTATATTTTTCTGCTTGCTAAATCTCGAAACTTCCGATACAAAGGCTTTTTGTTTCTTATTTGTATTTCCGCCTTCGTCTTCTAAATCAATAGTCATTAGATTGTCAAACATTACCCAATCTAATTTTTTTGATGTAACTATTTCCTTGAAGTCTTCAATAAGCTGTTGATAGTTATTTCCGTAATCGTTATTGTAAATAAATAACTTGCCTTTTAGCCATATATCTATCTTATCAACTATGTTTTTAGGTACAAAGTAAACTCCTTGATATTTATTGCTTTCCTTTGTATACTGTCTTCCGGCTGCTTGTAGGTATATCCAATTCTTTAATTTGTGCGGTTGTAATTCGCCGGAAAATATCACTCCGTTATAACCTGCTTCGATAGCATTTAAAGCTATTTGATTTAATATTGTTGATTTTGCAGCACCATTTTTACCGCTCCATATTGTCGTTTCTCCTTTGTTAAATCCGATTATCCGTTTATCCAAAGAATCGAATTTCGACGGCATGGAAATTATTTGTGAGCGGTCTACCGCTGCAACCTCTGAAATATCATAAAATTTATTTCCTTTTGCTTCAATATGCTCTTGTGGCTTTATTTCTTTTTTTTCTGTTATTCTATTTACTACACTTTGATATTGTTTTGAATAAGCATCCGGTTCAAACATCAATCTTACATCCTGCCATTTTTTATCCGAACATGAATTGTGAAAACATTTATAGCTTATTGCCCCGTTATCCATTTGAAAAATAACAGCATCCTTTCCCTTGTGGTTTTCATCAAACACACAATGGTCTAAAATAAATTTAGTCCCGCCGGATATTGATTGCTTGCTCGTAACATTTAATCCGTGTTTTAAAATAAATCCTTCCAAATCGAATTTATCCCTTCCGTAATTGTTTGTATATGTCGGAGCCTCCGGTTTAGGCATTAATTCAGCTAAACGCTCGAAAAGGATAATGTTTGTTTCTTTGATTTGTTCCGGCACTCTTATAAAACCGCTCCACCTGTGCGGTCTATCGGTAGTATCGTTGCCTTTTACTGCTTTTGTTCCGTATAATTTTGTTATTCTTGAAGCGTTAAACACTGTTTTATCAATGTCGCAATATTCATCCGAAAAATACATGTCTAAAACTGCCAAGCATTGTTTGATTAAATCCGCATTGGCTTTTGTGTTTTCAAAATTTACCTTGTAAAGCAAATGATACCCATTTCCACTGTCGCATATAATCGGTTGTGAAAAACCTCTATCCCTTAAAAAACTATAAACTTTATTGATAGTAAATTTAGCTTTTTCTTTTTCGCTGTCGGATGAAGAAACCCCGCTTGCACGTTTAGGGTCTACATCAATTAAAAACCAATCCCTGTTTGTTATATCATTGTCTGTTGTGGTATTTTTCGCGTGTTCAATTAGCTTTTCTCTTTGTTCCCTTGCATAACAAGCATCTGATATTCTATTTAGGACAAAATAAACATTGCAATTGGTTATTTTTGATAAAGATTTTATAATATTATCAACACTTTTGAAATAACCGCTTAAATTAGTACGTGCCCCTATCAATCTTACCTCGATAAGTTCATTCTCTTGTTTGAGAAGCTCAAAAGCCCGACGTATTGTTATTTCATTCATAATTTTAAAATTGTATGCTAAATCCGTGTGTTCGGTCTATAATAGGCTCTTTATAAAATGGGTCTTTGTTTTTTTGTTGTGATTCTTTTAATTCAAATATCCCAGCCCAATTATTAGCCATAGATTGCTCTATTATTTTTTTTGCGGTATCTGGGTCGTTTTTTGAATAATCAATAAGTTTATTATAAAAAGCATTTAATCCCTTTTGAGATTTATAAGGCTCTTTCCTTTCTTTTTTGTACTCCAACCATGAATTAACATGCTCAATGAAATTTTCATCAAAATTAGAAAAGTCAAAAGAAAATTTCTTTTTTTCTTCTTCTTTTATTTCTTCTTTATTATCATTTTCTTTATTTTCTTTTCTTTTATTTTCTTTTCTTTTGTTGGATTGTGTTAAATTTTGTTGAACACTTGTTAAATTTTGTTGAACACATGTTGAATTTTTTCTCAATTCTGCTGATATTTTACCCGCCCTTGAACGCTTTTCTTTTGTTTCTTCCATTTTCTGAATGTTATCATTTACTCTTTTGGAGTAAAAACAATCATCACACGTAATAAATAATTCGTACACATTTATACAGTCGTTAATGATTGTTGACACTTGTTCAACACTTGTTGACATTTGTTTAGCAAGTGCTTTATAAATGTAATCTTTCAATGGCAAAGTGTGTGATTCTTCCGCATGTAACATTTCAACTATTCGCCAATAAATACCATATCCAATTGCTCCATAATCTCCTAAAAGTGCGATAATTTTAGGGTCTAAAGTTGCGTAGTAATCATGTGAAAAATAGTTTTTCATTTGTTTCTTGCTCCTATAAAAAAAAGACAAAAAGGGAAGAGATTATGGGTTGCATTCAATAGGTTGGATATTGACCATCCCGCTCCTTTCGGTTTACGGCTTCCCTTCTCATCTTTAATAATTCTAAAATAATTTTCCATAAAATGCAAACTTTAATCTAATGCAAAAGTACACAAAATTTTGTTACGAATTGCGGTTTTTGTTATTTTTTTTAAATTTATAATCGTTTTAAATTAGTTTATAATTGCAGTGTTAATTGGCTTTTGTAATCTTTGTATCGTTTTTCTTGGGCGTTCCAATAGTCTATGTCAAGTTCGCAGCCTTCAAAATAGTAACCGAGTTTATCGCACGCAATACGACTGCTTCCGCTCCCAACGTGAGAATCGAAAATCTTATCTCCTTGTTTTGCGTAGTTGTTTAGAAGCCACAAATAAAGTGCTATTGGCTTTTGGGTTGGGTGTATCCGTTCCTCTTTATTTTTCATATTTTGTTGAAGCATACCGTGCCAAGTAATATTTACAAAGTCTATTTTTTGCAACCAACTCAAATAAGCAAGTTCGCCTGTGCTATAAGTTGGCATTGTTACATTTTTATGCCAGTAAAGCATACCACCAACCAAACCAAAGTAATTAGCACCCCAAATAATTTGTTTTTTACTTATCCTTTTTAGTTCGGCAAAGTATTCTTCCGTAGGTATCGCACTATCCCAAATTTGCCCCCCAAAATCGCTACTAATTGCAGCACTCTTTTTGCTTTTAAATTCTCGTTTACTATTTTTTAAGTCCGCTCCAATTCCATACGGAGGGTCAACCAAAGAAAGGTCGTAGTACTTATCAGGCACTTTCTCCATAAATTTCATACAGTCAATTAAATAAACTTCGTTTTTCATATTTTAAAATTTAAACTTGTCCCAAAAGTCCTTTTCATAAATATTTCGGCAAGGGAACCCATTGGTCAGCTTTGCTGCCGATGGGATGAATTGCCGCTCCGTAATTAAATTGTTAAAAAAAAATTAGTAATTATTTTCTGATATATGAAATTATTTTGTATATTTGCAGTATGAAGTTGACATTGAAAATAAAACTTTTGCCTACTGACGAACAGGCTAACTTGCTTCTCGATACGATGAAGGAAGCCAATACTGTTTGCAATGCCATTTCTGAGGTGGCTTGGGAAAAGAAGATTTTCAATAACTTTAAACTCCATCACGAAGTTTACCACCCTTACAAGACTACATTCAAACTTTCTTCTCAAATCCTTGTACGTTGTATTGCAAAAGTTGCTGATTCCTACAAGTTGGATAAGAAAACTAAAAGAGAATTTAGACCACTTGGAAGCATTGGTTACGACAGTAGGATAATGACCTACAAGCCTAATGATATTGTTTCTCTTTGGGCTATTGGTGGTAGGATTAAAATACCTTTTGTTTGCCACAATAGAAACTATCTTCCTTACATAAAGGGCGAAGCTGATTTGGTTTACAAGAAAGGTAAGTTCTATCTTTTTCAGACCGTTGATGTTCCAGAAGAAGATGTTAAAGATGTGGAAGAGTTTGTTGGTTGCCATTTCAAATGAATTTAAATATATATCCCTTGCACGTTTTATTTCTACCGCCTAAATGAGAAGACATATTTGGTTGTGAAACATTCACACTTTTAGCTGCTTCTGTTACTGAATTGTATTCACAAATCAACTGTCCTGTTTCAATATCAAATTTTCCTACTCGCTTAGTTTCTCTTTTTAAAGTTTTTATTACTTTGTCCCTATGCTCTTTAGATAATTTTTTACCAGTACGTGCTTTTCTTATTTTTTCTTTTGTTTTTTCCGAATGAGTTTTACCAAAAAACGGATTGTTTTCTCCTAAATACATTTTAGATTTAGTCTCTGACATCTTTCTTTTTGCTTCTTCTGTGTGATTCCACCCTCTTGCACAATCACCCCCTTCTTTCATATTGTACTCTGGATTAAGTTCGTTTATCCAAAATATTTCACGTTCATTAAGTATTTCAAAATCATCTATTCTCTCAAGTACGGATATTTCAAACTTATCCCAACCATATTTTTTAATAGCCCTATACAGATAACAATCTCTATAAAGTAAATGACCATTTCGGTTTCTCCTATGTTCTTTAAATCTATTTAATATGTTTTGAGCCTGCCCTATGTATATATTTCCGTTTACGGTATTTTTTAGTTGATAAATACCCCCAAAATCGTATTGCGGTAATTCAGCTGGTCTACCAATTTTATTACCAGTAGGTATGTAAGTTTTTTTGTGATACTCACGCAAATACTCTGTTCTGTCTTTTGTCATAATAGTATTATTTATTGATAAATATACAAAAACTATACCAGTAAGCCCAATAATTTTATATTTTATTCAGGTTTAAAGCCCATCCCATCGCTTTTTAGCGTGGGTGGGTAGTTTACTACTTCTTTTATTTAATGTTAATATTTCCGTTTTTAATTTTCGCCCACAACCTTTTAAGGTATGGAGTTTTTAAATTGTCAATTTCTGATTTGAGCGTTTTAATTTCAACATTCTTAGCTTTAATCGTTTGCCTTAACATTTCGATTTCTTTTAATGCTTCTTTGTATTTTGGTTCAAAGTCAATTTCTTGGCCTTCAACATACACAACATCATTTTTTTTATCCACTTCGCTGATGAGAGTACAAAGATATACGGAGTACTTTTTATTATTCCGTTGTGCTAAAAATCTGGCTAATCCTCTGGCTTTTTCTTGTGTCCTTAGTTTAATTTCCCTTTCGGTTATGATATATGTTTTCATAAGTTCATAAATTTAGCGTTAATTTTTCGTTCGGTAATGGTATTTCAATATTCAAATATTCGGCTGCAAATTGTCGGCATTGTTCGTGATATTCCTCTTGTTTCGTGGTCGTATTATCCGTTGTTGATTTTCGGATGTTCAAAAGTTCTCCGGTCGCTGCATGGATTTCCAAGCCTTCTAAAAATCGCTCTTTTAAAAATTCGTGTATATCCTCTTTAGTGAAGTTTTCGCCGTTAATTTCATTTATTGCTAAACGGATCAGCTCAACAACCACACCCCAATAATATTTATTTTGCTGTTCGCTTCTTTTACTTCCTGCTTCTACAATTACATTAACAGGTTTATTTTTCTGTGTTGAAATTTTGTGCAAAAAGACTGGCAGCTCGCTTTTGTTTATTACGAGCTTCCCGTTCTTAATATGTCCTTTTGCTGTTATTTTCATGAAAAATAAATTTCAATTAGTTTTTTAAAGTCTTCAAAGCTGCGGGCAATTTCATAAATATACCCGTTTTCGATGCACATCTCTTCAAATGCTTTTTGGGATTCTGTCTGTGTGCCTTTTTTGGTTTTCATTTCTATGAATAAAACTTGCCCTAACCCACACATTAGAATCAAATCGGCGACACCAGCCCGCACCCCTTCGGCTTTCAATTTTGATGCAACAACAACGTTTCTTTGTCCTCCGTTCGGAACCGCAAAAAGTTTATTTTTATGCTGCGGGTATTGCATATCAAACCACCTTACGCAAGCTACTTGCAAATTATGTTCTTCATTTTTCATTAAAAATTTTTTTATCGGTTATCAAATTCCGGTTAGTCTCTAAAAACAAAATGAAATTTTCGCACATGGTATATAACCGTGATATGTCATTACTGAAATTGTAATTGTATAGTTCCTCGTGTATATTTACATTTTTACCGCTCATTTCTACTACTAAATAAACGAAAGTTTCAATATTGATTCCGCTTTTACTTAGGCAAAACGGATAAACTACATGCTGCCAATTTTTAAGGTATTTGAACGCTTGATATTTTGCCGTAGTCTTTATGTCAATTATCGTAAATTCTTTAACCTCGTCAATGTAACCATATAAATTTACGATGTTATCGCCAATATTCAAATCGGCACTGCAAAAATATTGCGGGATTGCTCCTTGTATTTTTTTTGATACCGTTTCACATATTGCTTTGTCAAAATTAAATATCCTATCTTTATGCTTTACCGTGTAAATTCCTTTTTCTTCCGTAAACGTGATTTTGTCGGATATAATCTTGTGAGCTAATACATCAACCAACTCGTTAAACGCTGTTCCTTTGTCCGCGGCTTCGCTGTCGAATGGTACACGGTTTATTTTATCAATAAGTTCCTGTTTCGCTTGTGCTTCGTATTCCGCAAAGCTCATTTTTTCGTTGAAATACTTTTCATAGATGCTTTCAGCGTCAAGATAACGCTGAAAGGCATCTAAGATAGTAGCATAGAAATTATATCGTTTCATAGCGTGATGTTTCTTTGTTAAACTTTACGTTCAATTCAGCAGCCTTTTTATTTAACAGTTCTTTTGCTTTCAATAAACTGCTTCCAACGTGCTTTAAAGAGGGTATTTTAATCATAAATTCGGTCAAGTTTTCAGGGGTCTCGATTGCTGATAATTCGCTACTTATAAACTCAATCAAATCATCATATTCTTTTTTCATCTCTTTGTTTTTTTGCAAGCGTTCGTTATACACTTTTATTACCTTTTCGGTAATAAATGTATTTTCGAGCGCATTTCCTTTGTCGTCTACCGTGTTAGGAACTTCGACAATAGAAGGCAAATTGCATGTGTTTTTGCCATCGTTACGGCTCGTCGGGTCGAAAGTTATTGTTCTCTTCTTTCCTTGTGCTTCCATATATCCGACAAGGTCTAATTCTGTTACCAAAGCATCGTAATTTGAACCGCCGAAAAGCGGAACATAACGATACTCGTCTCCCTCTTGCTGTGTCTGCCTGTGTGCAACGAAAATCAAATGTTTGTTTAGTAAACTTATTTTTTTACAGAAATTTGAGAACTCGGCTTTACGTTCTCCATAGCCTTGCAGTGTTAGCATTCCGTTTAATTTTCCCATTTTTGAATTGCGGCTGATAATCCATTCACCCATGTAGTCAAGCAGCTTCCCGCCCGTATCAATAATAATAGATTCATAGGGGCGCAAATCTTCTTTTAGTAAGTTGATTACGTCTTCGTATGATTCGACCTGAACGGTATCTTTGACGTGTCCGAAATTTACACGGTGTATACCACCGTCGCAGTCGATTAACAACGGTTTCGGTGCTGACAATGAAAGTGTCGATTTACCGACCCCTGCCTGTCCGTATAACAATATTTTTAACTTTGCTTGTAAATTTAGTTCCTGTGGTTTTTTAATTAAATTACTCATCTTAATGTTTTTTTATTTATTACTTAATTATCTATAAATCGGGCTTGTACGCATTCTGTCGAGTTGTTTATTCCATTTCTCTTTCTCCTTATCCCAGATAGGTATCATTTTTTCTAAATATGCTGTGATGTATTCGTTTGCCTTATCAATGTAAAATAGGCATATGTCCTCATCATCAACTGTTTTACAACCATCCTCCCCTCTGAATCTGTCCATATACTTAATTGTAACCGTTCCAACTTCATTGCCTATTATTTGATAGGTTATCCTTTTAATTTGTCCAAAAGGTAAACTAAAATCATAGCTTAGAATGCTTTTACCAAAGTCGCTATAAATATTTTCCGCAATGTCTTCGTAACAAGGGATTAAATCCTCGTTCCAGTTTTCTACTAATTTTTTAATTGCTTCCATTAATTAAAGATTTTATTAAATATTTTTTCTTTTTATTGTTTTATTTGCGTATTGGGGGTGGCTTGCTGCATTGCTGCGCACAATATAATTTTCGTCTTTAGCCAATTCTGCCAAGGCTTCGGCGGGCGTGTTGGGGTTGCTTGCTACATCGCTTCTTACAATCCAATTTGCGTTTTCTAATTTTTCTTTTGCTTTCATCTTTTTGGTTTTAAAATATTTATATTACAATTGAATTTAAAATTACTTTAATCGATAAATTGCTTAAATTAGGTTTTCTTGTGGGACTTGACAACTTCCATTACGACCTTAAAATTTTTTGCTTTTTCAAGCCATTTATTCATAGTCTTAACAGATAATGATCCTTCAAAGAACCTTTTTTTTATAATATACGCTGCCGTAGGTCTTATACCTACCTTATTACACCACCCACGCTCGTTAATCATTGTTTGGAAGTCTACAATGACGTTTATCATTTCATTTAATTTCATATTAAAATATTTAATTTATTAACTCCGATAATTTCTACTTTCTTTTTCGTTTTCATCTCTTTAATTTTTTACACACCAAATGACCAAGTAAATATATATTGGTCTTTTATTGATGTTGGTATTATATTCGTTGATGGATAGTATGTCTCGTTATTGTTCCCTAATAAAGTAATGCTTTTACGCTCACTCAATGGGATAATATCAAAATATGGATATTCTTTTTTAAGATATTTGTTTAATTTATTTTTAAATATATCATTTACAAAAATCACAATTTTATCAAATGAAGCCCAATTACAAAAACCGCATTTCACGGTCTCATTTTCATGAGGACTATCAATTGTCCAAAAGCATGTGCCAACCCACATCCAGTGATCTGATTCACGGTATACTCCATTTTCAGTGTACCAATATCTCGAAGCCTCTGATATATAATCCGGTTCTCTTTCCGGAGTACTTACCGAAATAAATGATGCAAATGTGTGTTTATAAAAATTTTCTTTATTAAAAGTTCTCATTTTTTCATACACTTCTCCGTGTCGTGCGCAACTTCTAAATTATGTTAATTATTTACTTAATTGATTAGCTTACTTTAAATATTACTGTGCAATAACTTCCTGCATAATTTCCGCTCCCTGATTTTGCTAATATTCCGGCAAATTTAAGCGTGTCTTCTTTTATCTTTTTTCCGTTATTTTTGACATTTTCTTCAAAATGCCATGTATTTGAATTAGTTAAAATTGATTTAACTGCTGTCGTTGTCATTTCAATAGTTTTATACCCTTCATCTTCTTTTATAGAAAATATTTTTTCTCTTATTTTTGAAATATAAACAGGAACTTTGATTTCCTTATTTTGAGCTAACAAAAACAAACCTTTGACTGTTTTTGTGTTTTCTAATACTTGTTCAAATTCTTGCTTTTTCATGATTCTTATTTTTTAGTGTTAATTATTTTATTGATTAATTTCTACTACAAAGATATAACAAAAAACGATTATTTTAACATTACTTCTTAATTAATTATTTGACTAACAATTACTTAAATGAGGCATGAAATTGTTAAATCTATATGCAGCATATTCTTGTCTTTGTTTTTCCTCGAGACATTCTTTATACGTCCCTTGATATTCATTGTTGTGCCATTTAATATTTTCGTTAAAAGGTTCAATAACCCAAATATCGCATCCTGCATCATAACAGATATAAATTTTTTTCGTTTTCATCTCTTTTAATTTTTAAATGTTAATTATTTTATTTATTAGCGAGGTTGTTGGTAACGAACCAATTAACGCCTTTGCGTTCAACCTCATGTTTTTTTAACTTTCCAGGATTATTTCTTAAAAGAAATAACTCACCTTTAATTTCGATTCGCCGAACTTTCTGTCTTTCAGCTACTACGGCAGATACCAGTACGGGATTCTGCACATCCCTGAATTTTTACGTGTTCAACACGTTGACTTATATCTTTTACGCTTTAATAAGTTTTAGCGAGATCAATCTTTTTCAATTCCCGATTGTTTCTACTACAAAGATATAACAAAAAACAACTACTTTAACATTAAAATGCAAATAATTTATAAAATCATGTTAAATTATTGGAATACAATTTAATTATTTTACATCAACGCTCGTAACTCATTGATAATGGTTTTAGTTTATCAATCAGTTACATTTTCAGCATGTCGATTTTTGGAAGGATTTTCTATGAAATTTACAATTTTTTGCAGTTTTTCTAAATTGAAAGTCTTTTTAGTTCCTTTCCGGAAACACGTATAATTATTGTAATCTCCTTCACTCATTTCTGCTCGAATAAATAACTGGCGTTTAGTTATTCGATAATTTTTTGTATAAGCATCTATCTTTTTATTTGCCGCATCGATTGTGCATTTTATTTCTTTTTTTATATTCATATTTTTTCTTTTTTATTGTTTTTATTTTTTATGTGTTATTTTCTGATGTGAAAGTACAACATATTTTTTTAAATACAATCAATATTTAATCTAATATATAATCTTCCCACGTTTCGATTGTAGTAGCTCCATTTAATATCATTATAATTAAATACATTTTATCGTCTTGATATGCCCCATTAGCGAACCCTTAAAATGGCAGCATCATAAATATCTGAATCTATTTCGTAGTATTTATATCCCTTTTCAATTGTGAAGAATTCACGTCCAACAACATCTTCCATACGCCTTAATTGAATAAATTTAGCATCTTCACCATAAGTTTTAAAGCCTATATCTCTTTTCCATTGTTCAAACAATCTAAAATAAGGCGTAACCACCCCAATAGCGGGGCATAACAATGCGTCATACGCCATTGGCTTAGTAGTATTTCTAACTGTATTTTCTTTTTTCATCTTATTAGCACTGTTTCGTGTCGTGCGCAACTTCTATTGTTAATACATTGAATTTAAAATTACTTTAATAGAGAAATTACTTAAATTCGGCTTTCTGGAAGTACTTGACAATTTCCAGGCGATAGTTCTATCCTTTTCGCCTTTTTCTCTTTTGTTTTTAATGAATTTTTGCAAGACTTCGCTTGCGTTAATTTCTTTTTTGCAGGCTTCAACTTGCAAATTATAAATACGTTCATCTTCTTTTTCGAATTCGTATTTTTTTTCTCTTTCAATGTTGAGTTGTTTGAAAAACTCAACTACATAAGGATTTTCGAAATTAGGGGAAATTATACATTTAACCCTACAATCGAAGCCTTTTTGTATTATTTCTTCTTTATTTGTGATTTTTACAAATAAATCACTATCCAACACGCTCGCATAATTTGTCGTCTTTCTATTGTAAAAATTTGACAACTTTTGAAAGCCACTTTCGCAGCTTATTAAATTTTTTTGAGCTATTAGAGTTAACGATCCGTCTTTGTTCAAATATTTTTGTAACATGATAATTGTGTTCAGATACGCTGTCCCCCGATTAAGTGTTAAAACCCGATTATTTCTTCGTTTTCATCTTCATAAAATAATACAGCGTCTCCATTTGCATTTTTTGCTTTGCAAATATACTTTCCGTCAGATTCAAACGCTTGACCAAACTCTGCATTTTGAGCGAAGTCATCAAAATCTTCGCACAATTCCGTAACGTCTCTAAATATAAAAGCTTTTTCTCCGTATCCGATTTCTTCTCCGCTAAATTCGTTTTCAGAATAGCCTAAAAATTCATTTAATCCTTCAATGTTTTTTACATATATATTTCTCATTTTTTTATACACTGTTTCGTGTCGTGCGCAACTTCTTGTTAATTATTTTTTATTGTGTTATTTATTTACTACAAAGATATAACAAAAAACGATTATTTTAACATTACTTCTTAATTAATTATTTGACTAACAATTACTTAAATGAGGCATAAAATTGTTAAATCTATATGCAGCATATTCTTGTCTTTGTTTTTCCTCGAGACATTCTTTATACGTCCCTTGATATTCATTGTTGTGCCATTTAATATTTTCGTTAAAAGGTTCAATAACCCAAATATCGCATCCTGCATCATAACAGATATAAATTTTTTTCGTTTTCATCTCTTTTAATTTTTAAATGTTAATTATTTTATTTATTAGCGAGGTTGTTGGTAACGAACCAATTAACGCCTTTGCGTTCAACCTCATGTTTTTTTAACTTTCCAGGATTATTTCTTAAAAGAAATAACTCACCTTTAATTTCGATTCGCCGAACTTTCTGTCTTTCAGCTACTACGGCAGATACCAGTACGGGATTCTGCACATCCCTGAATTTTTACGTGTTCAACACGTTGACTTATATCTTTTACGCTTTAATAAGTTTTAGCGAGATCAATCTTTTTCAATTCCCGATTGTTTCTACTACAAAGATACAATATTTTTTTATTGCACAAACGATAAAAATGCAAATATTTTAAATTATTCTCATTGATTGTTAGTGAGTTATAAAATATATTAAAAAATCATCAAAAAATCACGTTTTTTTT
>Ga0265293_10004054_pt1 | contig 26339 bp, 21 predicted proteins | sample Munlanlewell138R_FD_192505 | JGI IMG/M metagenome (GOLD analysis project Ga0265293, IMG submission 192505) | Leachate microbial communities from a municipal landfill in Southern Ontario, Canada - Leachate well 138R | ecosystem: Engineered > Solid waste > Landfill > Unclassified | place: Canada...
AACGTCGGCATTGCCCATATCCCTTACAGCACATTCAGCAGCAGACAACATCTTTCCAAATAGATTCTTATAAATGTAATCTTCTTCTGCACATAAATCAGACATTGCACTAAACATAAGCCCATATAATGGACCCATTGAACCTCCAATCTCGGTAATCAATACATCTGATAAGGTTTCCAGACTGTATGCAAGGTTTCCGGGCTTATCCTTTAACACCTTTTCACACAAGGTGAAGCCTTTATTCATATTAATTCCATGATCTCCATCACCAATTGCTCCATCTAAATCACTCAAATACTGTTTATTCCAGACATCTCATCTGTTCGACCTTTGGCATTGAACCTCCACCCTCAAAATCTGACCGCAGCCATGCATCAACAATCATCTTCACTACACACACTTCCTTTAATTTATTCAAGATCATTTATACAACCTTTGGTAGTGCGCGGATTGGTAAAAATATTGTTTTTATCTCGAGCTTGACTTGTAAATGTATATATGACCGCACCATCTTTCCCTGCCTGAAACCAATGCAGTGTGCCAGGTTTCAATGTCAACTGGTTACTGGGTTTCATCATTACTTCATGTCTGGCTGTATAGTAATTATCCTGTCCTTCTGGTATAAAACCGTTTGTAATTGTCTCTTCACCAGGTACATAAACATACAACGTACCTGAAACTACTCTGATTGTCTCCTCTTTTCCCTGTTCATTTACAGTAGCCCGATGAAAATGCTCCGGTAGTGTTTGAAATGGGAAAAGGGCAATCAGCCTTACTCCCACCCTATCAGTGTTGAGCCACTCAAGAATCTGGGCACCCTCTTTAGCTATATCACCCAACTCAAAATCGTTAACTATAATTTTTTCTACTTCCTCATCAGTAATTTTAATCCCGGATTCTATGAACATTTTTACAGCCTTAATTCTTAAATCAGAAAATTCATCAGTAACCAATATCCGTGCCTCCTTAAGCCATATCTTCCTTATTTTTCTCAATAAACACCCTAAGCAAATTCTACACTAAAACACAAGCACGAATGCTTTCCTTACACGCTTTGTGAGCAAGGTATTTCGCAATGCGTTTTTATCAAAATTATAGCCTCATCAGCCTTCTGGCTTCTTCAAATCCAGATTCACCTATTTTGAATATTGGTTTTCCGCAATCTTCATGCGGCACCAAGCTCATTGATATTTGAGCAAAAGTAATTACATCAACCTTTTGCGCCAGCTTGTATAAAGCATCAGCAACCATTTCATCATGCTTTTTCCTATCTCCGGATACCAAAATATCAAAAGCTCCTTCTACTACAAAAGGAATTACATCAATTTTCTTATTTATCCTTTGCGCCTCTTCATTGAGTAGCCTGATTGTTGCTTTCGGACTTGTAGGTAGAGTTGCCAGTACTCCTATACGTGAACCTGCATCAATTGCTATTTTAGCAACAGGTTCATCAATATTGAATACAGGTATTTTAGAAAACCTTCGCGCATATTTTGCAGCTTCATTGACTGATGTACAAGTAACCATAACTGCATCTGCTCCTGCGCGTTCTGCTGAATATACATAGTTAAGAATCCTGCCTGCAACAGCACTGGTGATAGTGCCTTCCTTTAGTGTTTCAGATAAAAGACTATCATCCATAATGTTGAAAATCTCTATTTCAGGGTGTTTCTCAAGAAATGGTATAGCAAAAGGATTATAAATCATTTCCATAAACTTATTGACAGTATGTATCAAGCAAAGCTTTTTTTTCACAAGTATCCCCCCATTATTTATTATATGTTTATTACTCAAGTGCTTAAATTCTATTCTGACCCTGGTTCCCTTGCCTGCAGTACTTGGGATATTACTGCATTATCTCCAGTTGGTAACTCTTTGTAGCGCATAGTCAGCCTCTTCTTTTGAATTCAACGATTTCAACCCGCTTATGCACACCCCCTGCTAAATTTCACCTGTAGGATGTAGGATGTTTCGTATTTTATTATAACACGCTCAATAATAAATTCAAATACTATTGCGCAAAATCTTAGAAAATGTTTTTGTTGTGAAAGACCTAATTTGTTTTGCTTTGTCATTGCGAGCCCCTGCGAAGCAACGACAAAGCAAATCTCATATTGCGAATTGAAGATGTGCTGCACGGCAAGAGGGGCGGACAATTTAAAAAACTATGGAAAATACAGCAACGACATATTTCGACAAAATTCGGGTTGAACCCGGTACCTTTGCCGAATTAACATAACACATTATGCTCAATAGGACACTCAATAGAATTAATAGTGCATATCAAAACCTATCCAATAGTTTATTCTGCTCGGCTTCAAACTGGTGGGCTCGCTCGTTTTCCTTTTCGGGTGAACAAATGAGTCGCAGCTCCTCTTCCAATTCCTTACCCTTCTTAGGGAACCTTTCATATAGATTGTTTAACTCATTCGGATCATCAGCAAGATTAAACAATTGATTTGGAGCTTCCATATAATAAATGAGTTTCCAATCTCCTTTTCTGACCATGAATGCTCCCGACCGCGTACCATGGCCATGATATTCAGAAAATACCACCCTGTCTTTATTATTTTTTTGAATCTCCTGCAGCGGTTCCCCTACCCAATCTTCAGGGCGCTGCGCACCTACAGCTTTAAATATTGATGCCTGCACATCCAGTAAATCTACCGGTGTTTCAACGATTTTGCCTTTTTCAAAATCCGGTCCTGCAGCAATACATGGTACCCTTATCGAATCTTCATACAGGGAACACTTCCACCACATACCAAATTTTCCCATCATATCGCCATGATCCGAAGTATAGATGAAATTAGTATCTTCAATCAACCCAGTTTCCTTTAATGTGTCCATTATTCTGCCTATCTGCTCATCCACATAGGTGATACAACCTAGATATCCCCTTCTTAAACCAATGGTTTGTTCTTTTGTAAACAAATCAGTCTCAAAATGTCTCCTCAAATCCCCGGCATAGGGATGGGCAGCAGACTCGCATTCAGATCCATATTGGGGCATATCAACAACGGGATACATATCCCAATATTTTTGTGTTACATATTGAGGAAAGTGTGGTTTTAGTGCATTAATGACAAGAACCCACGGCTGTTCCAGTAAAGCACCTTTTGAAGCAATCCACTCAATGGCCGCATCTATGGTTTTGTTATCATTAATGAAGGCATCTTCCTTAACTCCATGACCTGCTCTTTTAGCGGCATTCATTCTGATTGCAAAAGGTCTCCTAGTGAAATTTGTATCTCCCGGAGGATTACGATCTTTTGCCATTATCAATTCGGAAAACCCCAAATTTTCTGCAGAATTATATACATCACACTTACCGGCATAAACGGTGTAAATACCTTGCCTAGAAAGCATTTCTCCATAAGACGGATAGTCCGTTTTTAAATTCAGTATGCAATTATTGTAAACCTGAATCTGAAATACTCTTTTTCCGGACATCACTGCTGAACGACTTGGTGCACATAAAGGCGACGGGCAATATGCGTTTTTATATACCGTGCCGTTATTGGCAAGCATCTCCATATTCGGTGTGCTTATCAGTGGATTGCCATAAACTGAAGAGTAAGAATAACTATGCTCGTCTGACATAAAAAGTATTACATTTGACATATTACTACCTCCAAATTAATCTACATTACTCTTTAAAAACTCAAAACGCTTTGGAAGTCTTCTTCTAAGGTAATTTTTGTTTTTTATTAAATTTACCCTTTTCGTATAACCCCCATTTAAACACTACTGCTGGCAACAAATAATTATGTATTAATTTTAACACATATTGCAGGAGAATAATATCCCATCTGACTCCATTTTGTCTTTAATCGTGTCTATTCAGAGGTAGCTCAAACATATTAACTGAAGAATCATCTCTAATACGGCTAGTTACAGCGAGGCTTAGGAAAACACAATTTAAAATGCCTTAGAGTTTAGTAATGTCCGTACTGTCCTACACGCAAGTGAGTTCACGGAATTACATCAATTTTCTTATTTATCCTTTGCGCCTCTTCATTGAGTAGCCTGATTGTTGCTTTCGGACTATACTACACCCAAAAACTAAATGTAATTTACCCACCCTTTCAGACTTTCAGTAACAACCGGTTTTATTGCTGAATAGTCCTTCTTTTTTAATATTTCAATCATTTTCCCATGAGTCTGATGACTGGTTCCCTTTGTTGCCTCATAGAATTTGAGCGTCTTTTCGATGGAAGAAAAGAACAACTGCAGTATTGTCTTTGCAATACGACTCAACAAAGGATTATAACTCATGTCTGCTAGCGTAAAATGGAATTGGAGATCAAGTTCGGCTGCTGCACGGTAATCTTTATTTTTAAATGAAACATTGAACTTCTCGAGGATTTCTTCTGCCTTTTTAATATCCTCATCGGTTGCCTTTCTTGCAGCTGTTTCCAATATATCGATTTCTATAATTTCTCTTAATTCTATAATTTGATCCTTGGAACTATTTTCAAGAACCAGACTGTATATAAGAGAATCAAAAATAGATAAGGATCCTGCTTCACTGATATAAGTTCCATCACCTCTTTTTACTTTCAAAAGTCCAAGAGCAGACAGCACTTTTATCGCCTCACGCACAGAATTTCTTCCGACACCTAATTTTTCACTCAATTCATTTTCAGTCTCGATTCTGTCTCCAGGTTTAAGTTCACCTGCTGTTATATTATCAATAATCTGCTTTACAACCTGCTCAACAACAGTTTTATTATCTATCTTTCTAAACACTCATAAACCTCCCTGCTAATTTTGCTTGTAGGATGTAGGATGTTTCATTTTTTATTATAACACGTTCAATAAGAAATTCAATTACTATACATAAAATCTTACAAAAATGTTTCTGTGGTTTGTAGTAAAGTACTGGTGGTTTTCGGGTTTATGTTTACCGGGCTTAATATTCTTAACTCCGGGGTTTCATATGTCCGAGAAAACCATTTTAGCCTAAGTTCAATTCTCTCGTGTTATTAGGGTTAACGGTACATAATATTTCATGTACCGATTTCCCTTATTGTCCACAAAAGGGCCACTTTTACTTCTTACTAAAACTGTAGCTCTTTTATTTATATTACAAATGATTCCTGAAAGATTTTCTCCTTTAAAAGTAAATGAAACATTGCACCCTATTTTCAGTCCAAACCTTTGTACCGCAATCTGCCTGTTGGTAGGGAGCTTATGATAACTCTCTGAATGCCCGAACAAATTCCCAGCAATATGTTTAAATCTGTCTCCTTTGCAACTGGATTTCTTAAAATAAATAAATTCGATTACATGGCAAAGCTCATGTTCAAATACCAGTTGAAGTGCCTCAAGACTATTTTGGGTTTTTATACCGCAAACCATTTTGTTCCCTTGTACCAAATCATACTGTACAAAAAAGTCCACACCAATCCTAATTTCAACTTCATTATTGTTTTGGCTCTGTTTCTCATTGTATTTAGGGAGAATCGTCATACCTGCACTCTTTGTCATCCTACGTGAAACAGAAAACTTTATATTTCTTTTATAGCATTTCTTAAACCAGTTATCAAAAAAAAGAGCATCGTACTGATTAAACAATAATCCAATGTCATCTGCTGAAATAGTGCTTATAACTTCGCTTCTGATATTGGAAGATTTTAGAACCATGCGCTTTGCTATTTCATTTCTTAAGTATTCTATTTTTTCCCTTGCAAGCTCTATTTTTAATATATCAGTCATGATTTATTTGTTAAAAAATAACTCCAGATAATTATTCGCAATTTTTCTGACTGTGCGTGCATCGACACGCTCAACTCCCGGGATATTCACTAAATTATCGCAAAAATCACTTCTATATAATTCAAGAATAACTTCCATAGGTAGTATGGGCTTAAAGGGTTTAGCTTTTCCTACCAGAGACATTGAGCTTTTAGCAGTTTCTCTTATCATTTCTACAGCACTATCAGGGTCTACCAACTCTGCTTTGTTTCTCCCAATTCCTCTTTTTACTGAAACACATTCGATAGGATTAAAGAATTCACGAGCTTCAGCACATGCCGCATCATCTCCGCTTACCATCAGCATAGGGACATTAAAGTGTGATGCTACTATAGCCCACTGTGCAAGCTCTCCCATTCTTCTGCCGTTAATCCGGTAATTGTACCAGGATTTACTTGATTGAGTATGATCCAAAAAACCATTTATTGTTCCAGCCATAGCGTGTGCTCCTATAAAAAAGGTGCCGTCATAAGATTCATCTAGTTTTCCCCACCATTTTCTATTTTCTTTGTAATCAAATTCAGCCCGATTATCTATAAGTGAAGGGTCCACATTTCTTCCTCCTGCATGACTGTCAAGAACAGTTACATGTGTTGCACCTCCTGCAAAAGCTCCATCAACAGCGGCATTAATATCTTCAACTAGTCTCCCGATTGAAAACTCTCTTCTTGGATCTTCTTTTTGAATCATATCCATGCAGTCTATACCGCTTATACCTTCCAAATCCGTGTGTATGTAGATTTTCAATTTAGCTTCATCTCCCTTTTGATTTGTTTTTTAAAACACGTGTAAATGCTTTGGATGAAAATAATTTAGCTTTTTAAAGTATATACCTTTTTTGTTTATCTCGCAATATATAAGTTCTCATCTTCTCATCAAAAAGGCTCCCATAACAATTCATCTTTTTAGAATATAACATGGTAGTGCTTTGTAGCGAAACCCGGCTTTCATCCTCTCCATTGAAATGCGGAGGATGAAAGCCAAATTTCCTAAATTAATCCAACGCTCTTCAAATACTCTATCCCCTGCTTTATTTCACACAACGTGAATCTTCGACCATATTCCAAAACCTTGATAATATCCGGGCGAAGGTAATCCTTAACAAACATAAAATCAACACTTCCAGTACCCGGTACCTTATGATCATCTATTCCGATACAATCATGAATATGGAATCCTAGAAGTCTTTTTCCATGCTTTTGAAGCAACTCGTATTTATTAATCAAAGATAAAGTATGCAAAGCCTCTCCATGCCCAAAATCATACCACAAGTATATCGGAAGATCCTCATACTTATCAAACCATTCATCATATTCATAGTAAAGGGGTATTTGATAGTAGTTATATCGATTTTCAAGTCCAAGCCTTACTTGATAATTTTTTCTGCTGATAAAATCTGACAGCTCATAAAGACTCTTTTCACAAGCTGCGTCATACCTGTGCCTTTCCTTTCTCCTTCTTTCAATGAGCTCGGTTTTTATTTTATCATACTCTGGGCTGTCTTTCTTTCCATCACGGAACAATCCAATAAGCTTCTTATTTATGTCTGAAATACCTTCTACTGTTCCAGAATGCACAACTATCCCTCTTGCACCCACTCTCTCTGCTGTTTCAATAGTTTTAATGGTTAATTCAACTGCCTTTTTTCTATTATCTTCATCCAAAGATGATAAAAGCAGTTCTTTTTCATCAACTTCTGGTTTGGGACAAAAATTATGAAGGCTGCTGATTTTTAACTCTCCTCTGTCTATAAGTGGAAGCAGCCCATCAATCACAAACTGTGGAACTCTGCCATTTAGCTCCATTGTAGATAACCCAATTTCTCTATACTCACTTAAGAATTCCTCTAGAGTTGTAAAACGATCAATATTAAATGTTGTTATTGATAATGCTTCTGTTGACATATTAAGTCTTCTACCTCACTTTCATAACGTCTATTAGTAATTTTTTTAATATTCAATAAATCCCAATTACTTCTAACCTTTATCAGGTACTTCAGCGTTAATTTCTAGATTATCTGTTGCCCTCCTACTAGATATTCAAATAAATTATTCAAATAAACTGTTGCTACCGGATCATCACCATATCTTCTGCATGCTTCGAGCTGGCTAAACATAATCTTTCCACGCCCAAGCTGAATTTCAATAAGCCCGTCATATCTTAAAAAATTAAAACATTCAACATATGTTTTAACATTTGGAAGCTTATTAATGCTAAATCCTGCCCTTGAACCAAACAAAGTCTTTGCCTTTTGATGGTTTTCCTCGGTACCCTGCTTTATAAAACTGCTGATAACAACCGTATTCCCGTTCCACATACGGAAATGTTCCGGTTTTAGACCATTGAAGATTGGAGATTTGAAATCATTTACATGAACAAAATCATCAACCTGTTCCCCTTCTTTGATAATGCTGATTGGAGTGTCATCAATCCAGTCGATTATTAAAGGCTCGGTACCTATGTCATATACATCCTGCTCAAGTACAAGTACGGAGGCACCGTTTTTTATAAAACCGTTCAGAAGTATTTTTTCCTCTTCACTAATTCCAAGTGAATTTGCGCCGATAATAAGCACACATCTTTTAACCTTAATATCCTTTATGCTGTTTATGCGTTCATATAAAAGCCCAATTCTGTCAAGAATCGGTGTAGTCTGACCTTCTGTGTCATAAATATAAATTTTCCCGTATCTTTTGTCACGCTTAAACTCCATGAGCTTTTCAGGGGCTATAAGTAAATCCATTTTATTACTAGAAAGAATAATGTCATCTTTTTTCCACTCAACATTAATTTCTGCCTCCACAATACTGTCCCCAGGAATATCGGGAATTTTTGCGGCTATTGGCATAACCTTTATTTCATAATAATCTACCTTATCAACAAAAATATTACCTTTTGCAAGCACATTTCCTTGTTTGATTTTTATATTATAGTTCAAAACAGTGTTTCTAAAGTTGCCGCTTACCACATCATCATTAATAAGATATATCTCTGCCTTGAAAAAATCATTTCCAAACTTATGCCTGTTCCAGCATTTAATGCTGGCATGGGCAGGCTCCATCACATTTTTCAATGCAAAAGCTGCAGGCTTAAATAAAAGCTTATACTTGTCAAGCGGATTAAAGAACCAGTTAAACAACGCAAAAGGCGACACACCAGATAGGTTGTTCACATTATCTCTGCTGCAGCGCAATATTTCAACAACCTCTTTCAAAAGGAATGCTTGATACCAAAGAGCTTTTTTATTATCCTTGTCCCTATATCTACCTATTCTCCTAACTTTAATTGGGTATTGGAAAAAGTGTCCATCGTCGTCTGTATATGCCGCTATCAATTCAGTAAGTATTAGCGGTTTATGTATATCTCTCCAAAACCTATTATTCCTTTTATCCTTAAGACCTCTTGGTGCTTTCTCATCAAAAGCCTTAGGTGAAAGCATTTCCATCACAGCTATGCCTTTCATTATTGCTTCATAGGAGTAAATACAGTTTTCGTACCATCCACAATAAATATGCCAATCCCTTATATCACCATTTCCGCCTTCAACATCGGTAGCATAACCTGAATCATGGTATACCGGAAGTGTATCATCTTCTTCTAGTACAGCAGCACGCAAATCATTAAGGTAGGTTCCCATTGCATCGTATCCTGTCATGTTGAGCGTAACATCTGGCTTAAAGTTAATTTCATTCGCCAGACAGTAAATAGCAATAGAAGGATGATGCTTCGCCTGCTTTACAAGGGCTGCAAACTCTTTTCTGGTATTAACAACCTCGGGAGTTTGCTGCATAAGAGGCATTTCAAATATAGCAAGAAGCCCCAGCTCATCACAGCACTTCAACCATGCTTGAGACGGAGGCTCAGTATGAAATCTAACACAGTTTAAATTAAGCTCTTTGCACATATTAAGAAATTTAAATATGTACTCATCGTCATGAACTATGACAGGATTGACTGGAGATCCCCCACCTCTTAGAAAATAGGGCTTTCCATTAAGATAGAATTTTTTATCCCTTATGGTGAATTCCTTAAAACCAGTATCCTTAATTACATTGCCCCAATTCTCATCCTTATACTGTAATTGAACTTCCACACTATACATATATGGTTCTTCGGGGCTCCAGAGTTTAATATCATGTTCTCTGAATACGAAGGTAACTGCTATATTTTCTTCAGGCATCCCTGTATATCTAGTTTCCTGACAAACAATTTTGGATGACTGTTTATCAATTATTTTTACTGTCACAGCAAGGCTATCTCTGTTATAACATTTCCCATTAATACAAGCTCTTACTTTCAGGGGATCGCTTGTGCGAGATATTTCAAGTTCCTTAATATACACAGCATCAGTTGCATAAATCTCCACAGGTTGATATATGCCAGCATTGTCCCTTGTCTCTCCTATCGCAGTTTCCAAAGTCCTACCTGGTACATACATATGGATTCCACCTTGATCAAAAACTCGTTGATCATACGGATAAAAGCAGTGTTTCCCCCAAACCTTTACTACAATTGTATTTTCAATCTGGTAATCGATATAATCTGTAATTTCAAAACCAAAGGCACTATATGCTCCTAGGTGCTCACCAACAGCTTTTCCATTTACCCATAGCATGGCTTTGGCAGCCACTCCGATAAACCTTACATGGATTCTCTTTCCCTTCCACTTGTCTGGGAGCGTTATTTTTTTTCTGTACCAGCCAATATCAAGATGATCCTTAAAAGGAGGAACCAACCCATCTTTATAGTAACCATTTTCGGTGTGAAATTTCCCCAAAATACTCATCCATTTAGAGCCATTCCAAAAATAAGGAACGTCTATGGGTGACCAGTTCTCATCGTCTTTTGTATAGTTAAAAATATTGTCACACTTCAAAAAACCAGGCTTAAAATCCCAAACACCATTTAGGCTAATTGTATTTTCATATCGTAGCAAAATATCAACCCCATTGTTCAAAATTATGTGTCAGGAGAACAAAGGTGCATCAGGAAAGCAAGTGCTGCTTGGCACTGCATCCCTCCGGCGCACAGCTCCCCTAATGCTTATAGCCATCCGCACAACTGTGCCAAAAGCTTTGCATATTCTACATAGCAAGACCATGAGATGTCAGGGGGTACACCATGATCACATCCAGGAATAAACCCCCCATCTCTAAGAAGCGGAGGAACTACTCTCATGACTTCATCCCGCATTACTTGTCCTCCTGCTGCAATAGCTCGTTTATCTATGCCACCGGTGTATGCCATCTTTTTGCCAAATGTATTTCTGAACTCAACTATATCATTTCCTGCAGCTACCTCAATTGGATGACAGCAGTTTATCTCTTCCTCAATCCAAATTGGTATAAGTTCACCTATAAATCCATCCGAGTCCATATCAATAATGGAACAGCCATTCTCTTTAGCTTGGGATACCCACCTTTTGTATGACGGTACCAGAAACTCTCTTGTCATAGCAGGTGAAATCATACTGTGAGCTTTATATGCCATGTCTTCCGAGAGGCTCATTACATCAACCCTAAGCTCCTTAAAGATTTTTTCAAGTACTTTTGAAGCAAAGTCTGTCCAGAAGGAGGCCATTTCATGTACAAATGCAGGATCCTCAATGGTTAGAATACAAAGATTTTCAAAACCACACCATTCTCTAAGCTGCCAGAAAGGTCCATTAAAATGAACATTAATGAGTTTATTAGAATTGTTTAGCTCCCTGCATTTATCCTTGAAATTTTTAGGAAACCTTCCGGGCGAATCTGGTCTGAAGCGTTTTTTCATTTCTTCCCAATCTTCTCTTGTCTCAACCGGAAATTTGTGCCATTTTCTAGTAACAAAATCCTTTGCCTCACGGATGTATGTATAATCAAATTCATCTGAAATTTCTGTTATAGCACCCATCCAGTCCTGAACCAGATAGTGACCATCTTTGTGTTCTAAAACCTTCTCTTCAAATTCAGGAATCATTTTAAAAGAGACCTTATGTCTTCCTCGGATAGTTCGGGGATTTTCGTCTAATCCCAATAAATCGCAGAGCACTTCAAAATAATCACTTCCCTCTGGCAACCCCTGCTTATACCACATAGCAAGAGTTGATTCTCTTGGTTCTCCTGGAGATAAAGGTACTTTATCGGGATTTCCAAATAGTATAGTCTGTTTATACCTTTGCTTTGAATTCATGTGTAAACATTCCTTTACATAATATTTTCGCATACTGTGAAAGAAAGCATTGCTTTAATGCATGTAATGTACCTTGTAAAAATCAGACAATGCTTTTTTGTCCAACTCATACAAATACTTTTCGCTCTTAACGACAAGCTTTCACATTTGCTTTATACTATGTACTATACTTTAAATACTATCTAAATTAAAGATTTAATATTTACGAACTATAGCCATTTCTTTAGGCGCTGTTATTATTTTGTTGTTGTTATATTTCAAAACTCCATTGAGCCTGTAGTCCTTGGATATGAAATAACATCTCTGATGTTTGACATTCCAGTCATGTACATTATAGCCCTTTCAAATCCAAGGCCAAAGCCTGCATGCTTAGTTCCTCCATACTTTCTTAAATCCATGTACCACCAGTATTCATCTATATCAAGCCCAAGCTCATTAATCCTTTTTTCAAGTAGTTCATACCTTTCTTCTCTCTGACTTCCTCCAATTATCTCTCCTACACCCGGAACGAGAAGATCCATTGCCGCAACGGTTTTATTGTCATCATTAAGTCTCATATAAAACGCTTTGATATCTTTTGGGTAGTTGATTACGAAAACAGGCTTCTTGAAAACTTTTTCGGTAATATACCTTTCATGCTCCGTTTGCAGATCCTTTCCCCATTCTATCGGGTAACTGAAGTTTTCTCCGCTTTTTTTCAAAAGTTCAATTGCTTCTGTATATGTTATCCGTTCAAAGCTTGAACTAGCAACGTTATCAAGACGTGCTGCAAGATCCTTGTCTACAAATTTCCCGAAGAATTCCATTTCGCAAGGAGCATTATCTCTTACATAATTTATTATATACTTTAACATGTCCTCAGCCAGAACCATGTCATCGTTCAAGTCGGCAAAAGCTATTTCCGGCTCAATCATCCAAAACTCAGCAGCATGTCTTGCAGTATTTGAATTTTCAGCTCGAAAAGTGGGTCCAAAGGTGTAAACCTTATTAAACGCCATGCAATAAGCTTCAACAGACAGTTGTCCGCTTACCGTAAGATTTGATGGTCTACTAAAGAAATCTTCTGAAAATCGTATTTCACCTTTGTCATTCCTTGGCGGATTATTAATGTCAAGGGTTGTAACCTGGAACATTTCTCCAGCACCCTCAGCATCACTACCTGTTATAATAGGTGTATGGACATAGACAAAATTGCGGTCCTGAAAAAACTTGTGAATAGCATATGCTGCCAAAGATCTCACTCTAAAAACAGCTGAAAAAGTATTTGTCCTTGGTCTTAAATGAGCTATGCTTCGTAAAAACTCAAAGGTATGACGTTTCTTCTGCAGTGGGTAGTCTGGTGCAGAATAACCTTCAACTGTAATTTTTTCTGCTTTTATTTCAAAAGGCTGCTTCGCGTCAGGAGTTTTCACAAGAGTGCCCTCCACGACAATAGATGAACCTACCGCAAGCTTCTCAATCTCACTGTAGTTGTCAATTATATCTTTTTCAAAGACTACCTGGACATTAGCAAAATACGTCCCATCATTTACTTCTATAAAGCCGAAATTCTTTGAACTTCTTATAGTCCTTATCCAACCAGCTATTTGCAGGTTTTTATCTTTATGGTCATGAAAATCACTGTAGATTTCATTAATATTTTTCCTTGGCATTAAAAAACTCCCTCCTTATATAGATAAAATGGTACTATATTTTTACAAACCTGTCTAGTTAAAGTATAGTACCATTAATGGGCAGCTGCAAGTAGCCAAAATAAATAAGGCTCTATATATTGAATATTAAACAATTCATCTACTATTATATTTAATTTATAATTTAGTCAATATTAATAATAATACGGGCATCTTGCAGCCCCACCATAGTTTGTTGGCTGAATTACGCCACATGCAAGCCTTTTACCCGCATCACCTGCCGGTTGCGTTCTGTAATCATCTGGGCTTTCATGAATTATTACTGCTTTCCCTATGCAATCGTCAACAGTAAACTTGTTTGTAAAAAAAGTCATTCTTGCAATACCATTATTTGAAAATAGCACGGGAAAGTCGCCTGCATGGTTGCCATGTGGTTGATTATGTGGATTCCAGTGTTCTCCTGCAGCCTTAAAAGGCTCTGCAGGATTGCCTACTTCGCAGTTGCCATTCTGGTGGATATGGAATCCATGAGGTCCTATTGGCGCCTTGCCGTTTATCCCCGGCTGATAAGGCGGGAGTCCTGCTATCAAAGCTGTAACCTCGGTTCCGCCAGGCACACTTCTAAACCATACAACACCTGTAATTTGAGGTCTTAAAGGCCCCCCCTTTATATTGGCTACAGCCACTTTCGAATTTATAATTCCTGGTTGATACATACTAATATCCTCTCTTTTAAAAAAATTTAGTATTCTATAATTCATAATAATTCTCCACTCCTCACATTGTGTTTACATTACATTGTATAAATTATGTAAACTTAATGTTACGAAAATGGATCGGCCCAACTAATTGTAAACACTTATTAAATTGGTGCTTCTCACAAATTACATGTCATAATTATAGTGCTAAAGCCTTACTTACATATTTTTTTGTCTTCCTTAATACTTTTATTAAACACTTCATGAAATATAACTATGATAGTTGATTCTTTAATATTCAATATTAAAAAAAGCATGGGCAATTTTATTAGAACTTTATGTTCTAATTTGTATACCTTTTCACTATTATTTAATAAGCTAGTGGAAAATTACTTCACATATTTTACAAGTCATACATCACAAGATTAAGTCAAAACGAATGTAAACAAAGTTCTTTTATGCATTTTGCCACCTTCTGCGGGGCTTTGGCAAACAGCAATTAGAACATGAAACTAGACGTAAAATCATGATGGGAGATAAAAATGATTAACCCTGTATTTATAATAATATTTAATGTCATAACCGGAACCTCGTGTTTAATTTTTGGTGTGGAATTTTTGAGCAGCGGCTTAGAAAAAGCTAATGCAGCTGCATTAAAAAAGGTGCTCTCTGCCTATACCGGAAGTCTTATTAAGGCATTTACCTCAGGTACTCTTCTTACAGCCTTGGTTCAAAGTAGTACAGCAGTAACCCTAATAACTGTAGGTCTAGTAAACTCTGGTATGATTAATCTTTCAAACGCTGCAGGGATAATATACGGAGCAAATATAGGTACCACTATAACAGCCCAGCTCATGTCCATAAAAATAACCAGTATAGGACTACCTGTTCTTATAATTGGTTTGTTTATCCGAATTACAGCTCGAAAGTACAGTATTAGAAATATTGGAAAAGCACTGGTGGGTTTTGGATTTATGTTTACTGGGCTTGATATTCTTAATTTAAGCGTTCCATATATCCGGGAAAGCCAGTTTGTTTATGACATGTTTTTAAATTACGGAAATAATGCATTTACATGCCTTATAATAGGTATGGTAGCCACCATGCTGGTACACAGCAGTGCAGCTACCGTTGGCATAACTATTGTGCTTTTTAATGCAGGGTTGATTAGTTTTGATGCTGCAATTGCGTTAACTCTGGGAGATAATATAGGTACATGCGCCACTTCTCTAGTTGCCGCAATAGGGAGCGGAACACAAGGACAGCGCACCGCTTGGGTACACACTCTTTATAATGTTATTGGAGTTATCGTCATTATTATACTGTTTGAGCCCTTTGGTAACCTAGTAAAAAATGTAACCATTTTTCTCAAGCAGGATAAAACCCGCCTTGTAGCTAACGCACATACTATTTTCAATGCTCTAAGCGCAATTGTATTTCTACCCGTTAACAAATATTATATCAGGTTTATTAATATAGTTGTGCCTGATAAAGAAAGGCAACGATTCAATTAAATTTTTATAAGCTGTTAAACATTAGTGTTCACTATGGTATAATTAAAGTTATATAAATATAGTTAAGGAGGCTCAAATTGAGAATAATTGTTGATGCTGATGCTTGCCCTGTAAAAGATATAATAATTAAAAATGCTAGGAAAAAAAATATCCCTGTCTTAATGTTTGCTAGCATCAATCACGTTTTGAATGATGATTATGCACAAGTAATCTATGTTGACCACGGAAGAGACTCTGCAGACTATGCAATAGCCAACAATGTAAAAAAGGGTGATCTAGTAATTACTCAAGATTATGGTTTGGCTGCTTTAGTATTATCAAAACAAGCACTTGCTATGAATCAGAATGGTATTATATATAATTCAAAAAATATTGAAACACTATTACTTCAGCGGCATATTAATCAAAAGATCAGAAATTCGGGAGGACGAATATCAGGACCATCCAAGAGAAAAAAGAAAAATAATGTTACGTTTGAACAGGTATTGAAAAAACACTTACCAACAAATTCCTAAGAACGCAGTATTTCTAGGCTCTAGATTTTGAACTTATTTATTATGCTGTTTAGTTCGCTTACCATATCATTCAAATGGGATATATTGTCAGTAATTTCCAATACTATACTTGACTGCTCTTCAGCAGTGGCAGAGATTTCTTGGATAGATGCAGAGTTGTCTTCAGCTATATAAGAAACTTGTCTTAGCATTTCTAGAACATCATCTTTCTTATGATTTATTGCATAATTATAGCTAGCAATCTGATTGATGCCTTCTATCAACATTTCTAGTTCTGTAGCCATTTGGGAAAATACAGTTTCAGTTTGGATGACTGTTTGATTAATCTTACTAACGCCTGATTTGTTCTTTAGAACAAAATCTACTGCAGATTTTGACTTCGACTGCGTTTCATTGATCTTTTGCCTAATGTCTTCGGTTGAAATAGCTGTTTCATTAGCAAGCTTGCGAATCTCATTTGCTACCACTGCAAATCCACGCCCATGCTCTCCTGCACCAGCAGCCACAATATTAGCATTTAATGCCAACAAATTAATCCGCTTTGCTACACCAGAAATAATGTCAACAATACTGTCTATTTCTAGTGCGTGATCGTTAATTTCATTTACAACATCTTCTATTGCATTTGAATTTTGATTATTTTCATAACTTGCATCTTTAAGTTCATTCACAGAATTGTCGCCAGTTTCTTTTAATTCTAATGCTTTTTTCGCAACTTTTTCGATTTCGGCACTAGCCTGAGCAGTTTCTTGTATATCCTTACCTAATTGATTTATTCTATTTACACTATTAGAAGTCTGTGCAAATTGTTCCTCACTTGCCTCAGACATTTGAGTAATAGCTTTCGTCACCTCTGTAGTTGCTACTGATACAGTATCTGCTGACTGCTTTAATTCGTTAGAATATTGATTCAGATTATTACTGGAGGTCATCATCATATGAACAACAGATTGGAATTTGTCAATTAGAGTATTTACTGAATCACCCAAAAGTTTTGTTTCATCTTTTGCTTTAATATTGATTTTACCCACTGCCAGGTTGCCTTCAGAAACTTCTTGCAAAGTGTGCGATATCGCTTTAATAGGTTTTGTTATTCTCATAGTAAGCATGACAGTAACTAATAGAGAAATAAATAATATTAATACAAGGCAAATCATGTTGTAGTTTAATATAATACTAGAACCACGTTGCAGTTCTGAGTCATATATTACGGCAGTAATAATCCAATCCCAGTGTGGAAAATATCTTGTATATACAGTTTGTTTTCCGGGGATCCTGCTTGTACCATCAGGCAAATCATAATTTAGCACTCCACCGCCTTCTTTTGCAGCTGCTATCATTTCTTGAAAAATAAATCTTCCATCTTTAGATTGTAGCTCAAAAATATTATCCTCTAAAAAGGGATGTGATAAAACTCCACCCTGAGAATCTATTATGAAAAAGTAACCTGATTCACCTAAGTTTAATGTGTGATACTTAAAACCCGAGTTCTTAGTTGCTCCGGATAAACCATCCATTGTTTCAGAAGTTGCACCTGATGTTCCATCTAAAGGATTCCAGCTTAATGAGTTTATTGATTCTAAAGATAATGCTTTAGCGTCTTCTACCGTCATTAACCTGTTATCTTCCAAGGTTAAATCATAGTTTCTATTGATTTCAAACAAAGTGGATTCAATTGCGTTTTCTAAGATAATATGATTAGAACGATTTAATTCTCGATTTGAAACCATATAATTAAATAACGATATCCCCAACAAAGAAAGTGTAATTATAATTGACACCAAAAAACTTATTTTCTTGTTAATGCTATCTAATTTCAATATTTTCATAAAGATAGGAGCTTAGCGAAACTCCATTACACCACCTTTGTTTATCTGTGTTTAGGTTTATAATTCGACATAAATGTCAAAAATCCTCTTTAAAAGAAAATTTATAATAACTTTTCTCCATTGCTCCTTATTCTTACACCGATTATTGTTATGCATAATACTATATCATCAACTTCTTACATAGCCATAAGAGCAAAGAAATTCATAGGTCTTGCTTAACGTATCCGAATAGTCCTCATTACCTTTTTCTCTATTGAAAAAAGCATGACCTCTTCCTTCGTAAGGAACTAGAACGCATAGATTTCCCTTGTTCGTCATTTCAGCCTTGAATTCCTCTACATTAGTAAATGGTACTGTACGATCAGCTGTTCCATGAAAGATAATGGTTGCTGGTACACCTTCTGTCACATGATGGACAGGAGATATTTCCAGAGCCCTATCACCCAGTCTGTCATATCCAAAACCTTTTTCTGAAGTATTTATCACAGGGTTATATAGCACCATAGCATTTGGTACTTTATAAACTTGCATCGGATCATATCTGATATCTTTTATTAGGGCTGTGCAAGCTGCCAGATGTCCTCCGGCTGAACCACCACCAACTGCAATTTTTTTGGTATCTACACCTATTTCTCCCGCATTTTCAACCACCCACTGTACGGCTGCCTTTGCATCCATGACACAGTCAAAAGGTGTTACATCAAACCGGGAACTGACGCGGTAATCCGGCGTTATTGCAATCATTCCCTTAGAAACTAGATATTCACTATGAGACTTAAAATGATCCCACGTACCGCCCTTCCAGCCGCCACCAAAAAAGAAAATTATGGCTGGTCTGCGATCCTGCTTTGTCCAGCCTTTTGGAAAAAACACCCTTAATTTTAGTTCAGCATCCTTCACTCTTTTGTAGATCACTTCAATCATAATCGCTTATCCTCCAATTTTATAATTATTACGCTCAATAAAAACTCAGATAGCTTAAAAATTATATATTTCAAGGCTTGTTCTCTGAATATTCATTTATTAAGCATTCTATTTTTTTCCTTGTGAGCTCTATTTTGGTTAAGCTCTATTTGTAATATATCTGTTTACAATTACTTGTTTTGTGATATAATATAAATAAATAAAAGGTAATCGGTACCGCATGGCGCGGTTGCACAAGTGTTAAACTAATTAATAGTCACACTGCGGTTCGGGCAGGGTGACTATTTTTTTCCTGAATTGGTTTCCTTAATAAGGTTAACAATTAAGGAGATTAACGATATTACAAACATTCCAAATACTATCATCAGTGATAGTGCCTGATATGTATTCATACCGACCACCTCCTTTCTTTAGTAAAAGTGGAGGTGACAACCACACCTGCTTTAACCGATTACCATATACAAATAATACCATAGGCTTAATATTTAAACAATATAATTCTGAATCTTCTAGGTATCTGTTTTTAGGATCCAATTAGAATAATTTCGATAGCTTTCACATGCAAGGAGACTAGGATGAAAGTAAAACAGCCTACTATGCGAAGTCGAGCTGTTTAGAACCAACTAATAATTCTTATTGAACCTCAGAAGGCCATTCTTCTATGAGGGTCGTTTGATGCAGGAGGAAGACCTAAAATTTCCCTTGCAGTTTTGACATAGTACCTGTAGTTTTCAACCGGTGTACCGTTGGGTATTCTATGATCCAATCCAAAAACAGTTCCGCCTCCCATCATCAAAGGCTGCAGCTTATATAGAAGCTCCCCTTCTATGGCTTCCCTGCCCTCCCGTAAAACATGCTTATCTATTCCGCCTTTAAACGCCAAGTTGCTGCCGTAGTTTTTTCTTAATGCAACAATATCCATACCAGCAGCTGGTTCAGCTGGAAAAATAATATTTACACCACAATCCATAAATGCATCAATCACAGGATTCATGTTACCATCACTATCTTGGCTGAAAAGCCTTGTGCCTTTTGCTGACAACATATCCCACACTTTTCTGTAATAAGGTTTTATAAACTCCTTAACAAGATTTGCTCCTATCAGGGGACCTGTTTTTCCAGCCATATCTTCATGAACCATAAGGCAGTCAATCTGAATCTGTTCACTGATTCTATCCAAGACTTTTAAAGCTGTGTCTCCTGCTGTTCTTAGGATGTCTTGCATTAACTCAGGTTGGTCGTAATAGCAGAGGCATGCATTCTCTTCTCCCAGAAGTTGCCTTGGAAGATCAAACCCTCCGGGTATTGTGGCGAGCACCAGTTCCCCTTCCTTCTGCTGTTTCCTTGCATAATTCACCGCATCCTGATCAATTCTGTCTTCATAGAATTCAAACCAACGCTTGATTTTAAGCCAGTCATCCATATTTTTAACCGGATAATCCATAGGAAGAGGTATAGTTGCCCGTCCTTTGCATAGCTTGACCTTTCTTCCGTAACGGTCTATTTTTATTGTGTATTCCCTTGTGTCCTCAATAACCTTTGGAGCTACACCGCCTCTTAAGCTCGTATTACCTCCACATCTTACAACCGGTACATAATCAAATCCGAATGCCTCCAAAGTTAATTCTTCTTTTGACGCTCCTTGAGAGTCCCATTCCTGTTCCAGACCTATAAGAGGACCAAACAGTTCAACAAACATCTGTCGCTCAACCTTGCCGAAAGTCATCAGCTCAATATATTCTTCCCTGTGCCATTTCATGAAATAAACCTCCAATAGTATTGCATGTAAATATCATATAATCATTCCTTCAAGGTTTACATGGATTAATACTGGATCCATGTACAATTCCGTGATAAAATTATACTGCAAAAAATATAATTAGGAAGGTGATTTCTTGAACGTAAATAATATGGTTCCTTATATCCGTTACAGTGTTGAGAGAAAGTGTTCTTCTGGCTGGTTCATAAATACTAGGAGTATACCTGACCATGAATTTGTACTTATTACTGGTGGAAGCGGATTTGTTACAATAGAAGGTAACGTCTGTCAAGCTTTACGGGGCAGGTTGTTTTACTTTTATCCCGGACTTCTACATTCTATGAAAAGCATGGATGAAGACCCTCTTGAATTTTTTGCCATTCACTTCAGTTATGCATATATTGACTACTCGAATGGTGATTGGACTATAAAACCCAGTGATGATATGCTTCCTATAAAATCTGTGATGGATATAAATTCACATCTTAAGGTTAGCGCATTAATGTCTGAAATAGACAAGAAAAGGGCTGTAAATAACCCGGATAGTGTTCTTTATATCAGAGCGATATTTATGCAGATGCTCCACACCATAATACTGGAAACACAAAGCCGTGCATTAAATTATGCCAACCTTAAAAGAGTAGAAAAGGTAATTAGACATATACAGAGTAATGTAAAAAGCACACTTGCTGTCAAAGACCTAGCAAAACTTGCCGGCATATCCCCTGATTATCTTTCAAGTATTTTCAAGAGCTATACCGGCTATTCAATTGTAACTTACATAAATAGACAAAAGATAGATATTGCAAAAAATATACTGATAGAAAAACAACTGAAAGTAAAAGATGTTGCCTTATTATCAGGTTTTAAGGATGAGTTTTATTTCAGCAAATTATTTAAAAAATTTGAAGGTATAAGTCCTTCAGAATTCTTAAAGAAAATAACCAATCAGACTGCTGTCCCTATTAACTGAATTTGGTTACCGGTTCTATACTCAGGGTGACTATTTTTTTCCTGAATTGATTTCCTTAATAAGTTGGTTTTTTCTTGTCTTTATCTCAATTTTGGTTATGAGAGAAGCCTTTCAAAAACAACCAGAGATAGTAGTGCAAAAGATGAGGTTCTGGTAGACTTTTCGGTTGTAGAATTAAAAGAAACATAATAATGAATTACAACGAGGAAATGCGTCTTATTGCAGTTGGTGATGATGATCAGAACATTTTTGAATTCAGAGGTTCTAGTTCAAAATACCTTGTAAAATTGATTAAAGAAAAAAATGCTGTTAAGTATGAGTTAATACAAAACTACAGAAGTAAAAGCAACCTTGTTGATTTTACAAACCAATTTGTCAGAAAAATCAAGTACAGATTAAAGGAAACACCGATTGTTGCAGTACAAGGTGATAACGGAAGAATCAAAATTACTAGACATCAAAGTCAAAACCTGACTATTCCTATTTAATAACATAGCCTCTAATCGTTTATATATGACACTCTCAGCACAATAGTTTTAAAAAAATAAACTTAACAGCAAAATTATTTTTCACCTGAATCTCATAAGCTGATCCTTCTCAAATGTCCATTCAGGTGTCGTCAGCTTTTCTCCAAAATCTGTAGAATACCATGGGCTTAAGCTTTTACTGTCATTATTTTTAAGAATATGAATATCCTGAGCAGGCATATAACTCTGGGCAATCATAAAAATTTTTTCACCTGTCTCTGTATTCTCTGCCATATCGACAACAATTACACAATGACCGGGGAGTGGACCTTTTATGAATACATCACCTATTTTCATTTCATCAACTGAGATCTTTTGCATTTCCTGTACCAGTGATACCGTTCCTGCATATGCAAAAACCATAGTCAAATATTCTCTGAAACTCCTGTAATCATTTGAATATTCCGTACTTTTGACCCAGTATGCGTTATTTCCACCTTCTACTTTAATTCTGTCACCTTGCATCCATGTAGAGTAATCCGCATTAAATCCATTTGTAAAGTTAAAATGTATTTCATCAAACAGTTCGTTAATATATAAGTATTCCGCTCTGAGTCTTATGACTGCATCTGCACATTGTTGAAGGTCCCTGTCGCCTACATCAATATCAACTACAGCTTCATGAACCTCCCTGCTTTTTTTACGTCCATCATAATACATCACTTCTGCGCCATGCGATTTCAACGGCAATGTTCGCAAATACTCTTCAAAGGAATTTTCTTGCACTTCGACTCTCTTATAACCCACCGGGGGATTAAATCTTTCCTCAATTATGTTCCCGTCTTCATTTATAATGTGCATATCTTTATCTATGGAAGTACCTGTGTTATTTCCCTGATGAGTAATATTGAATTGTACACCAGTTGATGGCGTAACATGAGAAACATTATCATTATGTCCAGAATATGAACAGGATGTTAGAAAAACCACGCTAATTAAAACCAAAATCCGTTTCAGATAATTTAAAACCTCCACAACAGCATTCCTCCACTGATTAACAGAAAATATTCACTTACTCAATGACCGCTTAACATTCTAATGCAAAATCAAAAAATAAATGTGCTTTTTTGTTCTTTTATACTTTTAGGCTTTATTAATACAAAAGCCAAAATCCAGGTAAACATGAAATAAAAAACATGTGTGTAGCGAAATATATCCATTAAACTCTACCTTTCCCCTGCTTACAGTATAGATTAACTCCCAGAAATACTCGAAGTTAATTTCCAAGAGTTAATCATAGTATGAATTAAAGTAAAGTTTTTTATTTAAAAAGAAGTAGCCTTAAATAATACATTAATTCAGATTCTCGTTTCCCCCTGCAATTCATGCAATCCTTTTACAGATTATATTTTCCTGAACGATAGATTGCCCCACAACATGGACCATTGAAAATCTTGTCCCGAGCTACCCAAAATGGTAGGAACGCATAGGAAAAACATTACTCATCCTTCCAGTATTGTGTTGATGCATCAAAATGCTTAATTATTATTACTGGGTTCATTAGAACCCAAATGACCTTTGTCACCAGTATCATTTGCACTTTTGAATATAACAAGCAGATCATTTTTAAATGCCGGCAGTTTGATTTTTGCAACCTTCTCCGGTATCTTCTGTGCACTTAAGTTAGCTTTGTTGCTGTATTTAAGGTACTCTTCAATAACAACAGGAACCATCCTCCGCATACCTGAAGAAGGATCAATTATTTCCGCTTTCTCAACACCGGCAAAAAGCTTCTTTTCCTCACGGGCATATACCGATATGACCAGTGTATCCTCATCAAACTCTGTTCCATCCAATAGTGCATTAAACCCTGGCTCTAAGTAGATAACAATCTCGCTGTTGGAGTTTAAGCAATAGCATCTTGCTCCCTTTGTCCAGTTGATAACCCTGTCACGTGTTACCGAAAGACTTGAGTAGTCAATCAGTTGATTATAGAACTCATTCAATATCTTTGCATCCGATGCAAATTTCGCAATTCGCTCAGGGTCTAATACATTTAAATTGACCTTTACATCTCCTGTCCTCTTTTTATCCTGTCCGCCCATCATTTTACCGTAATCCCCCATACCTTGGACCTTATTCATCAGACACCTGTAGTGCAACCTTCTGAATCTGTCTTCGTTTGGTTGATCACCTTCTGCCAGACCAAGATATTCAGTATCTCTTGATATGACACTAACTACAGGCTTTTTAAATATTTTTCTAAGAAGTGGAGCATCATCAACATGCTCGCCGTGAATCATAATAACATCAATGTCAGGATTGACAAGGGCTTGTGAAGGACGATCCATATGCGTAAAATCAATGCCTTTTATAACATGAACTCCGTGTTTTTTCTCCCACTCTTTCATTATCTCTATGTTCCATTCTATCCAATCTTTCTCAGAACTCAGCTCATTGCCTAAATCAATAATAACATTGCCCAAATCCCCGACAGCATCCATTATAGCCATAATATAACGCTTCCAATGGTTCATTATACCGTTGTTTTTATCCGAAAACGGAAATGTTGGTTCGAGATTCTTTGTGTAGTCGTTCACATTGTTTTCATGATTCCAGTAATTACATTGCCATCTTCTTGCCTCAGGTACCCAGTTCTTGAAATAACAGACCTGCACCAACTGCAGGTGCATTATGACATCATTGTCGCAAAGACATTTTGCCACATTCCTGAAGTTCTGCCAATACTCATCGCTGAACCTGTCAAGATCAAATACAAGAGGTCTTACCTGCTCAAAAGGATACAGCCTCCCTTCAGCCTCGGTATCTACCCAGCCGTATCCCTGCTCCGGGTAGCACCTAACATATCCCATGCCGTTTTCCTTCTGCCATTTCGCCCAATATGTAACATCATGTATCCGTGAACCAAGCTTTAATGCAAGAGTTGATGTTTCGCTCATTGGACCAAACTTGAACATGGGTCTGCCTTTGTAATACAACATCGGCTCAGATTTGCTTCTTTTATAGGATGATTCTTCATTAAAAACTCTTACTTCGATCATTGATATCTCCTCCTGTGACTTTAGATTAAATTTCCATCTTCTTTTCTATCAGTTTACAGTACTTTTTCAGTCATGTATATAAAGACAATTGCACCAATTTATTGTTACTATTTAGAGGTTACTTCTAATCTAATATGTTCATCCACTTTGTAAATTCATACATCAATATTATCCATGACGCTCCCCAAAACTGCGCCTGCGCTATCATGTATAACATATTTCGCATGCCTGTCATAGGGAGTCTCAGTTCGGTTAATTATAATAAGCTTATCGCCTCGGTAATAGTTTACAAGACTTGCTGCTGGATGTACTACAAGACTTGTACCAAGAATTATTAAAACATCAGCCACATCTATATAAGATACAGCATCCGACAGTATATTTTGATCCAACATTTCTTCATAAAGAACCACATCAGGTCGTATCGTTCCATCACAATCTTTGCATGTGGGTACTAACTCACTGGAATTCATTATATAGTCAAGAGTATAGGCTCTTTTGCACTTCATACAGTAATTCCTTAAAACTGAACCATGCAGTTCAAGAACATTAGAAGAACCGGATGCTTCATGCAGTCCATCGATATTCTGAGTAATTATAGCTTTAAGCTTACCCGCTTTTTCCAGTTCGGTCAGTGCAGTATGGCATCTGTTGGGCATGGCATCAGGATATAGCATGTTTTTTCTATAGTATTGATAAAACTCATGAGGTTTCTCAAGAAAAAAACTTCTGCTAAGAATAACTTCGGGTGGGTAATTAAATTTCCCTGCATCTTGTGAATATAAACCATTTGATGAGCGAAAATCAGGTATATTACTTTCAGTTGATGCACCTGCTCCGGTAAAAGCAACTATATTGGATGAATTTTTTATAATTTTGGCGACTTCATTTATGTTGAACAAAACAACCCCGTTATACAAAACTTATAAAACTCTATAAAAACATTATAAAAGTTAATGTTTGCTTCCTCGTTCAACGCATCCGACCTCGGCGTACCTACTATCGTTTGATGTGATGCTCCAGAGGCTTAAAT
>Ga0265293_10004055_pt1 | contig 26338 bp, 25 predicted proteins | sample Munlanlewell138R_FD_192505 | JGI IMG/M metagenome (GOLD analysis project Ga0265293, IMG submission 192505) | Leachate microbial communities from a municipal landfill in Southern Ontario, Canada - Leachate well 138R | ecosystem: Engineered > Solid waste > Landfill > Unclassified | place: Canada...
CATAGTCTCTAAGACTTGCTGTAGAAGCGTCAGTTAAATCAGAAATAGCAAATTCCTTGGCCCCGATATAAGCAACCCCAAAGCCTCTAGTTTGAGCGTATTTGAATATTTGTTCAGTGTCTTCTTGATTCATACTTTTACCAAACAAGAATTCCTCGTTATGGTAAGCTGTTGCCCCATTAATTAACACTTTATAGCTGAAATATGGAAGCAATTCAGTGATGGCGTTAAGTTGACTATAACTTCTACCTGTGGCAAGTCCCAAGATATAATCTTTATTTTGGGCTAGTGCTTTAATTGCCTTAGTGGTGCTTTCCCACACTTTTAAATTTTTATTATCAAATAGAGTTCCATCAACATCAAAAAATAACATTGTCTTCATAAATTCACCTTTTCTTGTAAAATTAATTGCGCATAATTTGATTATACAAGATTTTAGTGTAAAATGGTAATGAAGATGTTTATACAAACAAAAAATAATAAGGAGGATTTATTTTGAGCCGAAACACATTGTTAAATACCAATGAAATTGGGATTTTTGCATTAGGTGGTTTAGGCGAGGTTGGAAAAAATACTTATGTTTATGAAATAGAAGATAAGATTTTTATCGTAGATGCAGGAATTATGTTTCCTGATAATACGCTATTAGGTATTGATTATGTGATCCCTGATTATGATTATTTGGTTAAAAATGAAGAAAGAATAGTGGGTCTTTTTATTACCCACGGCCATGAAGATCATATCGGCGGTATTCCCTATTTACTGAAACAAGTAAAAATACCTGTTATTTACGCGAGCGGAATCGCTGTAGACTTAATTGCCAACAAACTCACTGAACACGAAAATCTAAAAGTTCCTAAAATTGTCAGTTATAAAGCCCATCATATATTCACATTTGGGAAAACTGAAATTAGTTTTATTAGACTAAACCACTCTATTCCTGATATGTTTGGAATAGATTTCAAGACACCCTATGGACATATATTCCATACCGGTGATTTTAAAGTTGACTACACCCCTGTTGGTCCCCAAGCTGAATTTGACAAATTATCAAAAATTGGTAGTGAAGGTGTATTATGCTTACTTTCTGACTCTACCAATGCCCTAGTGCCCGGAACAACGCCATCAGAAAGAGTGATTGGAGAATCTATTACAGATATCTTTTCTAATCTTAAAGGGCGAATCATTATTGCCACATTTGCGTCTAATATGTACCGTATGCAACAAATAGTCACCGCATCTTACCTTAATGGTAGAAAGGTTGCTGTTATCGGACGTTCTATGGAAAAGGCCATGCAAATCGGGATGGAAACAGGGTATATTAAAGCACCAAAAGATACCATCGTTACCCCAGATGAAATCAACAGCTATCCAGCCAATGAAGTCACTATTTTATCAACTGGTTCTCAAGGTGAACCAATGGCAGCTTTATCAAGAATTGCCTCTAACACACACAGACAAATCAAAGTTCAACCCAACGACACAGTCATTTTTTCTTCCAGTCCAATCCCTGGGAATCAAGAAGGTGTCAATCGAATTATTGACCTACTTTATCGAAAGGGCGTTGAAGTAATTGTCAACGGTCCTGTCGCAGATACCCATACCTCAGGACACGGTGCTCAACAAGACTTAATGTTGATGCTAGCTTTAACAAAGCCGAAATTCTTTATTCCGATGCACGGTGAACATCGGATGTTGAAGAAACATAAAGAATTAGCTGTTAATCTAGGTGTTAAAAAAGAAAACATCCTCATTATGGATAATGGTGATGTTGCGGCATTAACTAAAGACACATTAAGACTTGCAGGCACAATCAAAGCGGGCGATGTCTATATTGATGGTTTAGGCATTGGTTCTACGGGAACGACCTTACTTAAAGAACGTAAAGAACTTTCTGAAGATGGTGTTTTAGCGGTTGTTCTATCAACAAAAGAAGACGGTAGTTTAATTACCACACCAACCATAGTCTCAAGAGGGTTTATCTACATGAAAGGGAATGAAGAAATGATTACCATGATTCAAAATAAGGCTCAAGATAGTTATTTCAACCATCTACCAAAGAACTACCCAACTGAAAAACTTAAATCATTTATTGAATCAGACTTATCTAGTTATATTTATGATTTAACCCAAAGACGACCAATGTTAGTTTCAATCATTATGAATGTTTAGTTCTATCATTAAAAAGAAAAGTTGCGTTATTTCGCAACTTTTTCTTTTTCCTGTTCTTTCATAATGCTAATTAAACCCTTAAACACATGCATTGTGACTAGCGCATCTGTATAAGCATTATGGGCTTGATCATAAGAACCACCATAATAAAACTGATAACTTTTGAACAAGCCAACATCATCGGTTAAATTGTAATAATTCTTATGGACTTGAAGTAAATTTATAAATGAACTTTTGTTCGTAAGTGGTTCAACTTTGTTAATTTGATAAGATGCATCTAGTGCGAGTTGATCATTTTTTCCCCAAACGACAATTTTAGGATGATAGGTATCAATCATATCTTTAAAATCTTTATAGAAATAATCATAGGGATAAGCACCATCAAACTGAGTTCTTTCTACCTGTAAGAATTTTAAGGTTCTTTTCGATATTGTTTGGTATTTAGTTGGGTTAATATAATATTGATTTTGTCTGATGGTTTCGCCTTTATCATTCGTCAATATGTAACCGACTTGGATAATTTCAGCTTCAAACTCAACTTTAGAATAAGGCGGCATTGTCATTTCTAAATCTAAGAACAAATAATAATCAAAACCTTCTAAAACCAATTTCATATTACTTCTTAACTTATTTAAATCAAAAAGTGGTAAGGTCGTTCTTCTTGTTTTTCTTTCAATTAAGTTAAAGTGACTGACTTTATAACATTTCTTTTTTTCAATCACTTTAATTTGATCAAAAACTTTAAAGTCAACAAAGACACCGACATCTAAATAATCAAAGTATTTCTTAGCTTGAGATTTAGTTAAGTAAAAATAAGTCATATTGCCACTAATTAAGCAACCAAAAATTTTGTTTTCTTCATCTATTTGTCTAATTATGCGTTTCATACATTCAACTTTCTTTTAATTGGTTAATGATACGATCTCTTAATGTTTCATTAATGCCAATACTTTTATAATCATCACTTGAACCTTGGATCATGTTATCGATGGTGATAAACTTTTCTAGTAGTTTTCTTTTTCTAGCTGGTCCAACCCCATCAATATCATCTAGTTTACTTTTCATTAAAGTTTTAGAACGTTGTTGGCGGTGGAAAGTTATCGCAAATCGATGTACTTCTTCACTCATTTTACCTAACAAAGTATATAGATAAGTGCCTTTTTCTAAAGGAACATCATTATTATTATACACCAAAGCATCTAATTGGTGTTTATCATTTTTCTTTAAGCCTACCACTGGAATAGTTAAACCGAGGGATTCTATGATATTAAGTGCGCTACTAACTTGACCTTTACCCCCATCAACTAAAATCATATCCGGTAACGCTTGTTTCTCAAAAAGGGCTTTTTGGTATCGTCTATAGATGACTTCCTTAAATGCGCCATAATCATCGCCCTTTTTAGTGTTTTTTAGTTTGTACTTACGGTAATGGTTTTTAGCTGGTTTTCCGTCTTTATAGACAACCATACAACTAATTGGGTTGGCCCCAAAAAGATGCGCATTATCAAATATATCAATCCTAGATATATTATCTAATCCTAATAAATCTTTAAAAGCTTCCTGCGCTTCACTCATCTTTTCAGAGACATTTTTATGAAGTAATCTTTCATTTTCTAAATCATATAGCGCATTTTTAAAAGCCAGATCAACTAGTTTTTTCTTGTCGCCTATTTTTGGAATAATCGCTTTCTTTCCAAATGCTTCTACTAATGATTCAGTTGAAAATGAATCTTGAAATAAAACTTCATCTGGCATTGGGTAAGTATCATAATATTGATACAAATAAGTGATTACTTGTTCAGAAGCATCCAAATATTTAGGAAAAATATCGGTACTAGAATCAACTATTTTGCCACTTCTCATTTTCAATATCTGTAAGCTTACGTCTTCTTCATCACTCGCATAAGCAATAAAATCTCTATCCTTAAAATCATTGAGATTCATTAATTGTTTTTCGGTGGTGTGATCAATGTGATCAATGAGGTTTTTATATTCTAACGCTTTCTCATATTTCAGTTCTTCGCTAGCTAAATACATTTCTTCTTTTAACTTATCTTTCACTTTTTTAGTATCGCCTTTTAAAAATGCTTTAACTTCATTTAATATTGAGTCCCAATTAATTGGTTCTTTAGCAATACAAGGCGCTAAGCATTGATTCATATGATAATATAAACAGGCCTTTTTAGGTAATTTTTCACATTTTCTAACGGGATAAATCTTATTTAATAATCTAACAGTTTCTTTAGCACTATACACATTAGGATAAGGTCCAAAATAGATCCCATCACCTTTATTAGGTTCTCTTGATACCATAATCTTTGGGGCAATCCCATTGGTAATAACAATAAATGGATAGGTTGAATCATCGGTTAATTTAATATTGTATTTGGGGAGATTTTCTTTAATTAAATTCAGTTCTAAAATTAAAGCTTCTCGTTCAGTTTTCGTAATTAAAGTCGAAAAATCAGCAATCTCGCTGACTAATTTTGTCGTTTTCGAGTTATGAGCGCCTGTAAAATAACTTTTAACTCTACTCTTTAAGTTTTTAGCTTTACCGACATAGATGATTTTACCAAATTTATTATAAAACTGATAACTACCTGGTTGATCAGGAAGCAGTTTAAGTTTTTCTTTTATAAGTTCCAAGTTATCACCATCTATATTTTATCATATTTCATTAAACAATAAAAAAAGCAGTTGTTATTCTTCTGCTTTTTCTTCAAATTCGACTGTAATTTTACCTGCTAATACTTCTTCTAATGCAATTCCAACTGGTTTAACACATTTATATTCTTCTAATGAAGTGCCTTCAAATTGAATAACTTTAGCTCTTTTAGCAGCAATGTATGCTAATTTATATTTCGAATTAACAACATCCAATAGACTGTCAATTGATGGGTATCTCATACCTTGTTGATTTTTTTCCATTTTTACTCTCCTAACATCTTCATATATTGATGAATGGTTCTTTCTGTTTTTGCGTGTTCTGCACGAATAATGTTCATAATCCGATCAGCAGCATTGTTGACATCATCGTTCACAACGATGTAGTCATACTTGTGTGCCAATAAGAATTCTCGATCGGCTTTTTCAATTCGTTCTTGAATAATACTATCTGGTTCTGTATCTCGGATTTTGAGTCTAGCATATAAAGCTTGTTTTCCAGGTGGAACAATAAAGATAAAGACAGCATCAGGCATTTGGTTTCTCACTTGTAATGCACCAGCAACTTCAATTTCCAAGACAACTTCATGACCTTTTGAAAGTTGTTCTTCAACTTTGTCTTTTGGGGTTCCGTAATAGTTTCCAACAAACTCTGCCCATTCAAGAAACTTGCCTTCTTTAATTCTTTTCTCAAAGGTTGGTTTATCAACAAAATAGTAATCCACACCATCCACTTCACCCGCTCTTGGTGTTCTGGTTGTCATGGAGATAGAATAGACAAGATCGTGCCCTTTTTTGTTGAATAACGCTTTTCTTACTGTGCTTTTTCCGACACCTGATGGACCCGAAAGGACAATTAGTAAACCTTTATCATTGAGTTTCATCCTAATCACCTGCCCCCTTAAGAAAATATTTTTATATTACCTATCATTATAACCCACTATTGATAAATAGTAAAGGAATACTTGAAACTTTTTCATCGTATTTTTCTCTATTAATACTAAAATATGTTATACTACTTTTGGTGATAAGATGCCAATAGATGGGTATTTTTTAGAGAGAATGGTTCTAGAATTAAAACCTAAAATTGTAAACGCGAAATTAAGAAAAATCAAAAGTCCTACCAAGACTTCTTTTTTGTTCGAATTTTATCAATTGGGTCAAAGTTATTACTTATTGTTAGACCTCAACTTAAGTAGCCCTAACCTAAGACTTACCAATGATTTAGTAGATAGTGAAACTTCAAATTTTGTTATTCATTTAAAAAAGCATTTGTTAAATGCTCAGCTTAATGATATTACACAATATAAAAAAGATAGAATCTTAAAATTTAGTTTTACGGTTGTAGATACCTTCTTAGGTTTTGTAAACAGAAGCTTAATCTTTGAAGTAATGGGAAAATCTTCAAATTTAATTTTACTAGATGAAAATGATATTATTATCGATAGTTACAATAAGCATTTTAACGAAACTAAAAGATCCATTTTACCAAAACTAAAATACGAAGTGTTTCCACAGGACAAAAAAGATTTTAATTTCAATGATTTAGCCTATTTATCAAGTCCTGAAGACCTATTCAAAAATTACATGGGTTTTTCTAAAGATCTTTCAAATTATATATTCAATCACAAAATAAACATTGATCAAGAGCCAACCAACCCTACTATCTACATTTCTAATCGAAACGTATTTCACGCGATTGATTTGAAATTGACTGGGGATAAAAAACAATTCAATACTTTATCTGAGTTGTTAAACTATTATTATGCTATAGAACCAGTTATTCAAAACTATTTGCTAGAAATATCAAATAAAGAGGTTAAAAAATTAGAATCCAAGAAACAGAAACTTTCTGAAGATTATCAAATTAACCAAGATTACGATCAATATCGCGTATTAGCTGATGAAATATATGCGTCTGGTTTTAATTTAAAAAGTCATTATAGTAGTTTTAAAGGTTACGAACTTGATTATTCCATGACACTTAATGAAAATGTTCAAAAATTGTATTCGAAATATACCAAACAAAAAAAATCTTTAGATCACCTAACAAAACAAATTGAAATCACTAATAACTTCTTGAGATACTTCGAAGACATTATCGCAAACTTCGATAATTTAGGTAAAAAAGATTTAGATGATTTGGAAATCGAATTTGAACAGTTTAACTTAATTAAAAAAGAAAAAGTTAAAAAGAAAAAACCTTCTACTCTTACAACCTATGAAGCAAAAAACGGTACTATTTATGTTGGTAAATCCAGTCTTCAAAATGAACAAATAACGCATCGGATTGCTAAACCTAACGACTTATGGTTTCATGTAAAAGATGCACCAGGCGCTCATGTGTTATTAAAAGGAGAAGTTAATCAAGAAAATATAAGAAAATCTGCTGAACTTGCAGCCCTTAATAGTCCTCTTAAACACTCATCTAATATCCCTGTTGATTATACTCAAATCAAGTTTATTAAAAAAATAAAAGGCCATCCTGGCTATTATGTAACTTATAGCCATCAGAAGACCATTTATATAAATGTGTAATTATCCAACCATCATATCTCGTTCTGCATAAGCAACAACATTGATGGTTTCTTTTTTGTTATCTAGTATTTCAATGAAAGTCAAAATTCCAATTCGACCAATAAACATATTTATCATTATAATTAGTTTAGAGGCTGTTGATAAGGTGCTGGTAAAACCTAACGATAACCCAACTGTCCCAAAGGCTGAAATAACTTCAAAGAAAACTGTGATAAATGAAACTTTTTCAATTAAAACAATAAAGAATATACTGGTCATCACAATTACAACACCCATTGAGAATACGGAGTATGCCCGTCTTACTGCCTCTTGTTTAATGGCTTTTCCACCCATAAAAATTTGTTTTCTATGTCTACCATAAGAGTTTAATGCGGCTAACACTAAAACTAGAGTCGTAATACGGATACCACCACCCGAAGAGTTAGGAGCTGCGCCAATAAACATTAAGATAGACATAAAAATCTTAGTTGCTTCTGTCCAGTCACCCGTATTGGTATTATAAAACCCTGAGCTTCTTATCATTGTTGGCATAAAGATTACATTCATAACAGCTTCTTGAGGTGTCATATAGACTAAGGTGTTTTGATATTCCAATAAGAAATATACCACGATTGAAATAATCAATAATCCAAAATGGAGTTTAACAAACAATTTAGAAATGAATGAAAATTTATAGGGTTGTTTCTTAAACTTTGCCTTAACAAATAAAGTAAGTTCTGCTAACGGCCAAAAACCAACACCACCAATAAAGACTAATATGGCTGTAAGTATTTGTGGAAAATACATATTTTGTTGTTGAAAAACAATAAAACTATTATTAGCTGGAAACATTTCAAACCCAGCATTACCAAATCCTGAAACCGCTAGATAAAAGCTATGAAAAAGTGCTTCACCATAATGCATCTCCCAAGGTTGTTTAATGACTAGATAGGTACTCAATAGAATAATATATATAAATTGTAGGATGAGAATCGCTGTTAAAGCATTCCAAATTAATTTAACGATTCCTTTCACGGTAAACTGGTTTTGTTCAGCGGCAATAATGTTGCGTTCTCTTAAACCAATTCTTTTTCCGCTGATTACCCAATAAGCAGCAATCAAAAGGACAATTCCAATCCCACCTATTTGTAAGATTAATATCGACACAATCCCACCAAATAAATTGAAGGTGTCTGTTACAGAAACAGGCGTTAATCCAGTTGAACTAATTTGTGAAATCGCAATAAATAAAGCATCAATATAACTTAATTTGACGCCTTCTTTCAAACTGATAGGCAGCCATAAGATAAAACTAGCTACTAAACCAAATATTAAGTAAATAGAAAAGATAGTCCTTGCATTGGTTTTAAAAAAGATTGATTTTAGCCATTTTATAAATACCATCATGAAAACCTCACTTAATTAAGAAAATTATACCATAATTAAGGATTATTAAAAATACGTTTAAGCATAACAATTGTAAATAAGATTCTTCTTAGTTATAATAAACATATAAATTAAAAGAGAGGATATGAAATATTATGAGTTACGAATTACCAAAATTACCTTATGCCTATGACGCTTTAGAGCCTGTCATTGACGCAAAAACAATGGAAATCCATTACACAAAACACCACAATGCTTATGTGACGGGTTTAAATACTGCATTAGCCAAACATCCAAATTTATCATTAACGCTTACTGAAATGTTAACCGATTTAACGAGAGTTCCTGAAGATATCAGAACGGCTGTTAGAAACAATGGCGGTGGACATTACAACCACTCTCTATTCTGGGAAGTTATGAAACCAGGCGGTTCTAATAAACCTCAAGGTAAATTATTAGACGCACTTATCAAAGCTTTTGGATCATTTGATAACTTTAAAGATCAATTTTCAACTGCCGCTAAAACAAGATTTGGTTCTGGTTGGGCTTGGTTAGTTAAAACTGAAAAAGGGTTAATTATAACCTCTACACCAAATCAAGATACCCCTCTTAATTTAGGGACACCTATTTTAGGGTTAGACGTTTGGGAACATGCTTATTATTTAAACTATCAAAACAGACGTCCAGATTACGTTGAAAACTTTTATAAAGTAATTAACTGGGATGTTGTTGCTAAAAACTTTAGTTAATCCCGTAAATAATTTGTAAAATTTCTAAAAGACGCCATATTTGGTGTCTTTTTTTATTGATTTTATGGTATTATAAAAAGCGAATGTGAGGTATGTTACTATGAACTTTAGAAGCGCAAGTGAAACCCGTCGTCTCGCTAGAAAATCTTTAGAAGGACATTATTGGCAAATATTTTTAGCTTGTTTAATTTCAAATTTGATTTTAAGCGTAACAACATTTGCATCATTACTCCTATCAGGCGCATTAGCGATTGGCTTATCAACAACCATTTTACGAATGATTCGGCTTAGAAAATCTGATGATATTAGTTTGCTATTTTCTGGATTTAATGATTTTGGAAGAAGTTTAGCAATGGGAATTCTTTATACGCTAAAAATCTTTTTATGGGGTCTATTATTCATTATTCCAGGGATTGTTAGAAGTTACTCTTTAGCGATGACATCTCATATTGCTTTTGACAGACCGGAATTATCTGCTTCAGAAATTCTAGTATCCTCAACCAACATGATGCGTGGTCATAAATCGAGATTATTTTGTTTACACTTAAGCTTCATCGGTTGGTTTATTCTATCCATATTAACACTTGGAATTGGACTTTTCTTCTTATTACCTTATATAAAAACATCAACTGCCATTTTCTATGAAGAATTAAGAGAATCTCAAAGTCCACAAATGTTAGAAAATTAACTTATTACAAAGAAAAAGGAGCCTGAGCTCCTTTTTTTATTGCGAAGTTTCAATAACAGCGTAATCGCCATCTTCTCTTAAATAGACCACCGATACTTTATTCGTCGCTTCATTTAAGAAAATAAAGAAATCATGATCCATCATTTCCATTTCAACTAAAGCTTGATCCACACTCATAGGGCTTAATTCTAATGACTTACTCTTAACCAATTGTCCAGCTAAGACTTCTTTTGTAATTTGGTCTGTATCTTCGTTAAATTCTTTAGAGTAAATGTCTTTGATACCTTTTTTAGCTAAATGGTTGGATAATTTATCTTTATACTTTCTAACTTGGGCGACAAGTTTATCATTTGTCTTGTCAATAGCCCGGTAAATATCTGAATCGCTCACTTCACTTCTCAAGGTTATACCTTTACATGGGATGGTAACTTCAACTTTAGAATGGTCCTTGTATTCTTTGAGCACCACCCTCACCCCAATCACCCATTGTGGATTGAAGAAACTGACAACTTTTTCTAGTCGTTTCTTAACGTATGTTTCCACTTGTTTGGTTGGGACATAACCGTTCTTACCTATAATTTCATATCTCATATAATTCTCCCCTTTCTATGAGAAATATTTAAGTGTTTTTGATAAAAGGTAAATATCATTATCTATTAAATCTAGATACGGTATTAGCGTATCACTAACTTCATCAATCCAAATGATAGTATCATCTTTATTCATGGAATTGATTGTCTTTAAAAACCATTTTTTAATCTCTTTGTTATAAGCTAATAAATTAAAATTATTTTCTTCTTTAAATAATGAAGTTATATAAATTAAACCACTATTTTTAGGAATGGCTTGTTCAGTTACATAAGCGGGATACTTTTTTTCACAACTTTTACACCGAAACACAACCCTTACTTTAAAAAGGGTTTGAATATACCTTCTTTGAAAGAAGGTTTTACCACATAAATAACATTTCATTTGATCACCCATTTATATCTACAAAAGTGGGCTGATTTTTTACTAAAAAGGCACAAGTTAAAAAACTTTGTGCCTTAATCATTATGCTTTATATTTTTCGATAATACCAGGAATTAAATGAGCAGGCACTTCTTCATATCTTAAGAATTCTCTTTGGAAAGATCCACTGCCTTGTGTCATTGCCTTTAAATCAATGGCATATGATAGTACTTCACTTTCAGGTGCTTCCGCTTCAACAATGTGACCTTCATGAGATTGTAACATCCCTAAAACGCGTCCTCGTCTCTTATTCATATCACCCATTACATCCCCAACATATTGTTCATTAACAGTAATCGTTAACTTTAAGATTGGTTCAAGGATGGTTGGTCCAGCAGTTTCTACTGCTTTCTTGAATGCTAAGCTTGCCGCTAATTTAAAGGAAATTTCGTTAGAATCAACTGGGTGATAAGACCCATCATATAGGGTTGATTTAACATTTATCACTGGGAATCCAGCTAAAGGACCATGTTCAAAGGTTTCTATTAAACCTTTTTCTACAGCAGGGAAATAGTTTTTAGGTACGGCACCACCAAATACTTCTTCGTGAAACTCAAAGATTTCAGTGGATGGTTCAAAACGAATCCAGACGTGCCCGAATTGTCCAGCACCACCAGATTGTTTCTTGTGTTTACCTTCCGCTTCAACCCGTTTTTTAATCGTTTCACGGTATACGACTTTAGATTCTTCTTGAGTTACTTCTACTTTAAAGACATTCCGCATACGATCAATCACATAGTTAATATGAGTCATGCCTAATCCACCAAGTAAAAGTTGGTTCGTTTCTTTATTTCTAATCGTTTCAAAAGATGGATCTTCAATATTTAATCTATTTAATGCGTTACTAATTTTGTCTTCATCTTGTCTATTTTTAGGTGTAATCGCGATGTAAATAGTTGGTTTAAGAATTTTAACTTCCGGATATACAATTGGGTTTTTAGGATCACTTATCGTAAAGTTTGTGTGAATGTCATCTAATTTAGACACTGCACAAATATCACCAGCAACCACTTCATCAAGTGGAACTTGTTTCTTACCAACCATTGTGAAAAGGGCACCAATTTTTTCTGTTTTACCTGTATTACCAATATAGATTTCTTGACCTGTTTTAATCGAACCACTATTTACTTTAATTAAGTTTATGGCGCCAACAAATGGGTCAATCATTGTCTTAAAAACAAATCCGCTAAATGGTTCAGAAGCCAGGGTTTGACGTTTAACTGCTTCATCTGATTTAGGGTTAATTCCTTTTAGAGGTTTTAAATCTTCAGGTTTTGGTAAAAATTCAATTAACATATCTAGCATATTACTAATGCCGATATTTTTAGTTGCGCTACCTAGAAGGATAGGAATTAATTCACCATTTTTAATACCATGTTGGAGTCCATGATTAATCTCTTCTTGAGAAATTTCTTCGCCACCAAAGTATTTTTCTAATAATTCTTCACTTGTTTCTGCCACAGACTCAAGTAACATTTCTCTAACACTGTCAATCTTATCTCTTTTTTCTTCCCAAATTTCGACTTCTTTTTTAGTTCCTTTGTCGTCGAATACAAAAGCTTTCATTTCCACACAGTTAACAAAACCTTCAAAATCTGCTTCTTTTCCAATTGGCCATAAAAAAGGTATTGCCTGTTTTCCTAATTTGTTTCTTATATCATCAATAACGGTATCAAATTTGATATTTTCTTTGTCCATCTTATTGACAAAGATTACTGTTGGTACGTGTGCAGCCGTTAATTGTTTCCATAATCTTAATGTTCCAATTTCAACCCCTTTAGTTCCATCAACAACTAAGATAGCCCCTTTAACAATATTTAAAACTTGTTTGATTTCGTTGTCTAATTCTTCAGTTCCCGGAACATCTAAGAAGTTTAATTTCATATCAGCCCATTCAATCGGAATTAAGCTGGTTGATAAACTACCTTGTTTAATCTTTTCTTCATCCATGTAGTCAGAGACAGTACTTTTATTTTCAATTGTCCCTTTAGATGTTAAGCCACCACTTACGAATAGTAATGATTCAGCTATGGTTGTTTTACCTGAGCCTAAGTGACCTAACAATGCAATGTTTCTAATTTGGTTTGTTTGATAAACCCTCATGTTATATATTCCTCCTATATTTAGAAATCGTTTTCATATTCTTTACTAAATTATAACACAGAAACATGGCTTTCGCACCTATTTTTAACAATTAATGTGATATAATACACTAAAGGTGAACCTAATGAATAAAATACCGATTAAATTTATCCTTTGGTATCAAAAAAAAATCTCTCCAAACCGACCACCAAGGTGTCGTCACACCCCAACCTGCTCACATTACGGTTTAGAATGTTACAAGCGTTTTAACTTTTTTAAAGCGACTTATTTAACCACAAAACGCATCTTAACATGTAATCCACTCTTTAAACCAAGATACGATCCAGTTCCAGAAAAAAAGATAAAAATTAAACCTAATAAAGGAAAAAAGTTGGACTAAATCCAACTTTTTTTTAGAGAGTTATTTTAACACGAGATCCATCAGAATCCTTAACATCAACTAATACAATTCTCCCATTTCTTTTTTTAAATTCAATAAGTTCTTTTTTAACTAATTTAAATAAGTCTTTAACTTCTTTTTCTGTTTTATTTACAAATAAATCTTCATTCATAACTGCTTTTTTCAACACATATCCAATAAAACGATTTGGTAGAAAAAATGTAAATTTGTTAATGGTGATTCTCATTAGTCAATAAATATATCAACGGTTGTCCCGTCTTCATCTTCAATTTCAACCAGTTTACCGATCAAACCTGATTCTGCCATTTTTATAATTTGATCAAAATCAATATCGTTTAGGATTTGTTTATTTCCAGTTGAAGAAACTTGAAAGTTTGAATGAAGTCCGAGTTTGATTAAACTTAAAGGAAGGTTAACCTTCACTTTAGATCCATCCGAATCATTAACCACAATCCTTAAAATCATATCTTTAGAATCTTTTGGTTCCGTACGTTGTTGGATAACGGTTGGTTCGGTTGTTTTTCCTAGTAATTCATCTAAGCTTACCCCTAATAATTCGCTTAAGTCCGATAATATCGTAATATCAGGATATGAAATGTCATTTTCCCATTTACTTACTGCTTGTGGGGAGATATTAAATTTATTGGCAATATCTTCTTGGGTTAAATTCTTTGCCTTTCTAAATCTTTGAAATCTTATACCAAATGTTTCTTGCATTGTTATGCCTCCTTGTATACTTAAATTTTACCCATTAAACTTAAAAGAATTAAGACCTTTTTGGTTGTTTTTATAACTTATAAGTTGAATATTCACTCAACAGTTGGTTGTGTTTTAAGTATACCATGATTTATACATCTTTATTTAAAAAAGGAACTTGTTTGAAAGTTCCTTTTAATTGATTAATTTTTATCAGCTTTTATTCGCATGAAAACTTTAATAATTTCATTGGCTAATACGGGTACTAAAGCGAATGCGATTACGTAAACCCAATCATACCAACTTAACCATTGAACCCCAAAAGCATCCTGTAAAAATGGTACTGCAATTACACCGATTTGTAATAAGGTTCCCACAATTAATGAACCAATCAACCATTTATTCTTAAATAAGCCAACTTGAATAATTGATTTATGAGAATTTCGCATCGTGAAGGCATAGAAAAGTTGACTCATTGCCAGAACCACAAAGGCCATCGTAGAAGCATAGATATAGGCTTCTGATCCTTTGACAACCGTATGGAGATTCGTTAGTGTTAAAGAGGATCCATTGTGTTCTAATAAACCGACCACAAACGCAGTTAATGTCATTAAACCGACTAGAACACCACCAACAATAGCTCTAATTCCGGCACCGTGTGCAAAGAATGATTCTTTAGCTGGTCTTGGTTTATTTTTCATTACATCCGGATCGCCTGGGTCCATCCCTAAACTAATCGCAGGTAATGTATCGGTAACTAAGTTAATCCATAATATTTGTGTCGCAATCAGTGGTGCTGGCCAACCTAATAATACTGCTAAGAAGATTGCGATAATTTCGCCTAAGTTACAGGATAATAAAAAGATGACTGCTTTTTTAATATTATTATAGATGTTCCTACCTTCTTCAATCGCATGAACAATGGTCGTGAAGTTGTCATCGGTAAGAATCATATCGGCGGCGCCTTTAGCGACGTCTGTTCCGGTTATCCCCATCGCAACGCCGATATCAGCACTCTTTAACGATGGTGCATCATTCACACCGTCACCTGTCATTGAAACAATATTACCTTTGGCTCTTAATGCATTAACGATTGTAACTTTATTTTCTGGTGATACTCTCGCAAACACACTTAAATGATCGATTTGAGCGGTAAGTTCTTCTGGCGTTAATTCATCTAATTGGGCGCCAGTCATTACTTCACTCATATCTTTAGCGATATTTAATTCTTTCGCAATCGCAAAAGCTGTATTTTTATGGTCACCCGTAATCATGACAACCTTAATACCGGCTTTATTAGCTACTTTAATGGAATCTTTAACTTCTTCTCTAGGGGGATCAATCATTCCCACAAATCCAACTAAAACGAGGTCATGTTCCATATCTTTACCCTTGATTTTAGCTTTCGTATCTCGGTAAGCAACCCCTAAGACTCTTAAAGCTCGAGAACTCATTTCATCAGACGCTTTTATAAAGGTTTCTTTAATTTCATTTGTGAGTACTTCTTCTTTACCATCAATTAAAACTTTTGTAGAAATCTTTATGATATTATCTAAAGCACCTTTGGTGTTGATACGGTAAAATCCATCGTGTTGATTTAATGTGCTCATTAATTTACGTTCACTATCAAAAGGTAGTTCATCGACACGGATATGTTCATTATTTAAGTCATTTTTATGTAATCCAAATTCATTGCCTAATTCAATTAACGCAATTTCAGTTGGATCTCCTGTAGAAGTGCCATTTTCACTGGTCGCATCACTTGATAAGATAAATGAAGTCGCCATTAATTGTTGGTCATCATTAAGTGGCTTTTTCTCGTTAACTAAAACTTTATTTCCATACGTATAATATTCTAAGACAGACATTTTATTTTGAGTCAAAGTGCCCGTTTTATCACTACAAATAATATTAACTGAACCTAAAGTTTCGACTGCTGGTAACTTTTTAACAATCGCGTTACGTTTACTCATCTTGGTTGTCCCGATTGCTAACACAATCGCAACAATAGCTGCTAAACCTTCCGGTATTGCCGCTACGGCTAATGAAATTGAAGTAATTAATAACTCATTAAATGTTTCTAAAGTCATGCCACCATCCCAAGGCGTTTCTTGGATGATCATCACACCAAACATAATTAAACAAACCAATAAGGCAATGATGCCTAATACTTTTCCTAGTTCACCAAGACGTCTTTGAAGTGGGGTTTGTTCATTTTCTCCTTCAGTTAAAATGGTCGCAATTTTACCAATTTCAGTCTCCATTGCCGTTTTCACAACAATCCCTTCACCACGACCATAAGTTACTAATGTGGATGAAAATGCCATATTTTTTTGATCCCCTAGTGGAACCTTATCGGATACAAACTGGTAATCAGCATACTTATCGCTTGGGACCGATTCACCCGTTAAAGAAGATTCCTCTATTTGTAAATTAGATGATGAAATCAATCGTAAATCTGCGGGTACATATCTACCAGAGTCCAGAATAATAATGTCTCCTGGAACGATTAAATGAGAATCAATTTCTTCTAGTGACCCGTTTCTTCTGACTAATGCTTTGGGTGTTGAGAGTTTCTTTAAAGCTTCAACCGCTTTAGAGGCTTTTTCTTCTTGTACCACCCCAATAATCGCATTAATTAAGACTACCGCAAGGATAATAATCGCATCCGCATATTCTCCAACAATAATGGTTAATACGGTTGCCCCTAATAAGATATAAATAAGCCAATCATTAAGTTGTTCTAAAAACATCTTAATCATGCTTTTTTTCTTACCTTCTTTTAACTTATTTTCTCCGAATTTTTCTAAACGTACACTCGCTTCATCGGCTGATAAACCTTGAGCAACATCTATCTCTTGTTCAGATAAAATGTCCTCAACACTTTTTAAATATTCTTGCATAAAACCCTCCAATTTAACTATAATAAAAGACCATACCAAAAAATGTTGGATATGGTCTTGCTTTCCTATAGGCATTCATATCCGGGATTTCTCCGTGTTGACGAATATGAAACTTTAGCTACTCCCCATTTAAAACTTAATCTAATTGTACCTTATTTAAAATATTATTTCAATCAATTTAGTGATGAATATCATCGTCTATTTTGTCTTCTTGTTCTAAAGCTGGATTTTTAATAAGATTCTTCTTATGTTCACTTACATGAACCACCATAAACTCATTCGCATTATGCAAACTCTTTGTTAATAATAATGGGGCAAAGAATTCATACACCAAGACAACCGTTAAAACAATCGCCTTAATTCTTGGATCTTCAAGATAGACAACTGCCATACTCGCTAATGCGATTTCAATCCCACCATGGGTAAACAAACTTGTTTTTAAGTACTTATCTTGAGCTTCACTGGTTTTAGGGGCTGCTAATGCGCCTAACCAACCACCAACATACTTGCCCGTTAAATTAGCTAAAATCATGAGAACGGTTAATCCACCATATGTAACTAAGTTCGTGATATTGAGTTCAGCACCCGCTATCACAAAAAAGGCAATTAAGAAAGGTGGCATGAATTTATCTAGCGTGTTTGTCTCGTACTCATAAGCTTTTTTATCTAACATGTTCGTAAAGATAAATCCAGCAATTAGTAAGGTTATATAATAAGGCACCTCTAACAACACAGAGGCTGAAGTCCCAAAGAATATCACCACTAAACTACTCACTAAATAAGGTTCATGACGGTCATTTTTTGCGAACTTAACTAATACATATCTATGTAGATATCCGAATAATAACCCTAATAAAACACCTAATAAAATCGCGATCCCAAATTTCTGTAAAAAGGGGACAAAATTAGATAATGCTAAGGTTGAATCATTTTTCAACGCTATCGCAATTGGTAATATCATCATAAAGATGAATACAGCAATTAAATTATCCCATCCCGCAATCCCACAAATTAAGTTTGTCAGAGGACCTTTTGCTTTATGTTTTTTAGTAATTTCAATAATGGGTGCTGTCGCTGTTGGGATGCTGATGGCGGCCATAATCAAACTAAACCATAAAGGTTGAGCAAAGATTGAAAATAGCGCAACTGTTAAACCGAATATCAACAACACTTCAACCGCTAAGACCACCAAGATCTGTTTTAAGTGGGCTTTCATATTAGGCCAATATAACAAAGTCCCAAAAGAAAATGTAATAAAACCCAATGAAATATTTGTGACAAATTCTAATTGTAATACTGTTTCGTGCGTGACAACTCCAAACCCACTTAACAATATTCCGGCTAAAATATAACCCATAATATCGGGAAGTTCAAAACGTGAGGCAATCTTACCTAATGTTAACCCTAAAGCCATCATAATCGACAAATATAATAGTATTTCGTAAGCGCCTGTCATATCCAAAACCATTAATATGCCCTCGCAAATAGAATTGTTTGTGTAGCCTTTTTACCTGTGACAGGACACACATCATATAATAAAGGTTCATCAACAATGACTCTTGAGGTTGCTTGATGATCTTCTTTAACCTTTAATTCTGCTTCTTCACCACAAACACTCATCTTAATATAACCACCCTTTTCAATGGTTGGCCCAAAATCTTGATAATCTGAAATTACATAGGTATTGTCGTTGACATGTTTTAAAGCCTTAGCGTACATTGCCTCATGAATTTCAGCTAATAATTTAGGGATTTCATGACTGATTTGATTAATTGGTATTTGTCGTTTTTCTCTTGAATGTCTTATTGATACGGTTAAAACACCATTTTCAATGTCTCTTGGACCAATTTCAATTCTTAAGGGAACACCTTTCATCTCATATTCACTAAACTTCCACCCAGGTGTTCGATTAGAATCATCTATAACGACTCTGAAACCTTGACTAATCAATTCTTCATATAATTTTTCTGACGCGTTTTTAACCACTTCTTTTTGTGATTGAATTGGTATAATAACAACTTGAATTGGGGCAACATAAGGAGGTAAAACTAATCCTTCATCATCACCATGAACCATAATGACCGCGCCAATTAATCTTGTAGAAACACCCCAAGATGTTTGATAGACATGTTTTAACTGATTATCTTTATCTTGGAAAGTGATATTAAAAGCTTCCGCAAAACCAGATCCAAAATAATGACTTGTTCCACTTTGTAACGCTTTACCATCATGCATTAAAGCTTCAATCGCATAGGTTTCAATCGCCCCAGCAAACTTTTCCTTTTCCGTTTTAAGACCAGTTGTAAATGGAATTGCGAGTAAGTTTTCACCCAATTTACGATAAATTTCTAACATCCCTAAGGTTTCTTCTCTTGCCTCAGCTTCAGTCGCATGAATCGTATGTCCTTCTTGCCATAAGAATTCTTTACCTCTTAAAAAAGGTCTTGTTGTTTTTTCCCATCGAACCACACTACACCATTGATTGTATTTTTTAGGTAGATCCCGATAGGAAGATACAATTTTTCGGTAGTGTTCACAAAACAACACTTCAGAGGTTGGTCTAATAATCAATTTTTCCTCTGATTCGTCACCTTCATGGGTTAAATAAGCCACCTCAGGTGAAAAACCTTCAACATGGTCTTTTTCCTTTTGAAATAAAGATTCCGGAATTGCCATAGGCATATAGACATTTTGATGGCCTGTTCTTTTAAATTCTTTGTCTAAGTAATTTTGAATGTTTTCCCAAATTGAGTAACCATATGGTCTATAAATAATAAACCCTTTCGCATCGGTATAATCCATTAATTCTGCTTTAAGACAAACATCGGTATACCATTGTGCGAAGTCTTGGTCTCGAGATGTAATACTTTGAACTAATTTATTCATCTTTTCCTCCAATAAATATTGTATATTCACCTTCAAAGGTGATTAATCTTTCTTTATATAAATGTCCTAAAGCACGTTTAAAAGCTTTTTTAGATAATTTAAATGTTTCCATTATCGCCTCAGGACTTGATTCATTGTTAAATTTCATTTTTCCATGATCCTCAAGATAGTCTAATAAAATACCAGCATCTCCTTCAATCATGTTTTCTTTTTGCTTAATTAAAGAGCCATTAATCGTATGTTCATAAACACGAATAACTTTTACTTCTACTTTTTCACCTAACCGGTATGTTTTACGCATTTGCGTTTGGTGAACAAAGACTAAATGGAGGTCTTCAGTTAAAACATTAATCCCTTCATTAATAATTTGAATGACAAACCCAGATAACTTATCATTTTCTTTTACAGTATTGGTATGTGCTAAATTAATTTCATTTTTTGATGGCCTTCTGCCGACTAAACGTCCTTTTACTTTAATAGTCAAATAGAGTTTATCACCCAATGTGGGCCAGCTTAGATAATCAGTAGGTAAATCATCTTTAGAAACTAATAAGTCTTTGCTGACACCGTTGTTTACAAATACACCTAAAGATCTTTTGACGTCAACCACTTCTAAAAAAGCTGCACTATTAACCGTAATAATTGGTTTTGATAAAGTTGCCGCAAGTCTTCCTTTAAAGTCATAGTATAAAAAGGCATCTACCATTTGGTTGTCTTTTAATTCTTCATGATTTGTTTCATTATTATGTAAAAAAACCTGTTCATTGCCATCACTTAACATATAGCCAATATCAGTTTTTCTATCTACTTTTAATTTGTTTATATCGCCTATAATCATAATTTATCACCATTCTCAATTATACCACATTATCTGTTTTTTCACGATAATCGATGAAAAATAATGCCATAACCGCTAAGATTGTTACAATTATATAAAAACTAAAATATCCATTATGGTCAATATGATACCCGCCCCATAAAGTTAAGAGCGCTTGATAAGCAGATTTAATCGATCCATAAATCATCATTCCTAAAGTAATATTCTTCTTAGAAACATTTTTTTGCATGTAAGCTACCGCAACATAAAGTAGCCCACCAATAATGAAAGACCTTAATAAGCTACTGGCAATAAGAAGATAGATATGTGTATCTAAACTAAAGATAAAATACCTTAATGCATTTAGTAAGGCAATTAACATCATAATCCATTTTAATTTGATTTTACTGCCGAATTTTGACAACAAAAGTAAAAATATCAACTCCAAGATTACGGTAAAGAACGATATCCACCCATACCCATCTGGGCCAATCCCTTTGGTTTCAAAGAATAAAGGTAAAAAACTATCAGCGCCAAATATTACCGCCATACTGATCGCATAAAACCCCATAAATAATAAAAATTTCTTATTATGCACCAGTTGTTTAGGTTTTGGTTTTTCATTCAACGATAAATCATCTGATAAGTTAATCGGTTTAATCCATTTCGTTACCAAAGAGACTAAAATGTACAAAAGGGCAGCTATCATAAAGGCGAGTTCATAACCTTGATATTCAATGACATAACCACTAATCAATATCCCCACCGCAAACCCCAAGGAACCATATAATCGAATTGAGGAATAATTAACCTTATTTTGCATGCTATAAATCGTCGTATACCCATCAAATAGGGTGTAATAAGGTTGTCCGACAATCGCTAGTATTAGCGTCCCGATAACCACAAATGGTAAGGCTTGGACTTGAATTAAATAGAATATTGCTGCTGCTTCAATAATATTTAAGATAATAACGAAAATTCGATTTGAATTAATATTCTTAGAAAACAAACTCCACAAGGGATTAATAAAAATCCCCACCAAGGGCAAAATCATTAATATTAGTCCAATCTCAGTTTTTGTTTTCCCGATTGTTGATAAGTATAAACCAAAAAAAGGATAAAAAAAGGCATCCCCAATATATCTAACAATATGTGCTAATTTATACTTCCTAGTTTCATTTTTCATACAGTTCTATTATACCGAAAACAAGATAAAAAACCAGCGATTTTTCGCTGGTAATATTTTTAATGTAATTTTTGGTTTACTTCATTATATCGTTGTAATAAAAGTTCAACGATTAAATCAACCATTTTAGTCATGCTTTTTTGAATCTTGAATTGATCTAATGCAGCAAAATAAGCATCTTTATCACTGTCAGAAATGGAAATAGGTAGGTAATCATTTTGAATTAAGTAATAGTTCATCATCAATCTACCTAAGCGACCATTGCCATCGATAAATGGATGAATCTTCCCAATACTTAAGTGAATGTAGGCAGCCTTTTCAATCGCGGTCCCTTTGAAATTAAACTCAAGATCATTAATGAGTTTTTTCATTCTATCATATACTTTTACATAATCAGGTGGTTGATGTTGCCCTTTTAACCCAATGTTAACTTGGCGATACAATCCGCCTGGCATAATATCTTCTAATATTTGTTGGTGAACGTCTTTAATTAAATCTTCACTGACGACGGTTCCTTTTAAAGCTTCATCTCGAACATGATCATAAGCTTTAATGTGATTTAGTAACTCTTTTTGTTCAAGCTCAGAAATACGTTTTTCTGTTGAAACTTTTTGTAAGGTATAAGCCTCTGCTAAAGTGATTGAGTTTTCACCCTCAATATGAACCGCATCATGCGCATACTTGATTTTAAAATCGTCGTCAATTTTGACAAACAATGCTTGATCAACCTCTTTTTTTAAAGATAAGAGGTGTTTTTTCTCTACTTCTAGTAATTCAACATTCATATTATCGTCTCCCTATTCTTTTAAATATTATAACAATTTTACACCGATTCTACAACCCATTTATATGTTAAAATGTGTGAATATATGAAAAAAGGACTTCGAAAAGTCCTTTTGCTTTAGTAGTTAATTATATTTTAACAACATTAGCGGCTTGTGGGCCTCTATTGCCATCTTTAACTTCAAACTTAACTAAATCGCCTTCAGCTAAATTCTTAAAGCCTTCAGCTTGGATTTCTGAAAAGTGTACGAAAATGTCTTTACCATCTGTAGTAGAGATAAAGCCAAAGCCTTTCTTTTCATCAAACCATTTTACTTTGCCTGTCATGAATTGGGTACTCCTAACCTTATTATTAAACTTAATACTTTTAAGTCCAATTAAGGATACCACCAAATCCAAATTAAAGCAAGCATAAAACTTAAAAAAATTTAGAAAACTTAACAAATCAAAAAAAAGGACCTTTTAAAGTCCTTTTGATCGTTGAAATGCTTATAATTTAACAACGTGAGAAGCTTGTGGGCCTCTATCGCCATCGTTAACTTCAAACTCAACTAAATCGCCTTCGTTCAAATTTTTGAACCCATCAGCTTGGATTGCTGAGAAATGTACGAAAATGTCTTTACCATCATCAGTAGAGATAAAGCCATAGCCTTTCTTCTCATCAAACCATTTTACTTTGCCTGTCATGAAACGAGTACTCCTTACTTCTAAATTTAACATATAATACGCTTAAAGTTATTATAACACCGATTCATCTTTATTACAAGGCATTATGTTGTTATGGCGTAATTTCTACATTCAAAATAACGGATAATAAAGGTTTATTCTTGGCTATAATTGAATTTAATAGTTATAATTTTGACAATTTATCAGCTAATGAAATCAAGGATTTCTTTGGTTAATTCATTTGGTTTATCAATGAGTGGTGAGTGACCACACTTTTCAAATCGAACATACTTCACGTCTTTTAAAGCGGCATTATTTTCTAAAACCATGTATTCTGGTACGGTTATATCTAAGGTTCCCCAAAATGATAAGACTGGTTGCTTAATGAGCTTCATTAAATCTTCACCTTTTCGATAGATTGAAGGTTCTTTACCCATATTTAGGTTAGCCAAAGCCCAGTCAGCGTCTATCAAACATCTTTGTTTTAGTGTCTCTTTGATGTAAACAGCATTGTCTTCTTCCTGTGGTTTACCATATGTATAAATGGTCTTTTCAAAGATATAACTCATCAGTGCGGCATTCCCAGTTTTCAACACGTCTAAAACTGGTTTGACTTGGACGGGATCTTCTGCCATTTCTTCTTTAGATTTGTAAGGAACACCTATTTGAGGCGTAAGATCTGCATTTTTCTTAAAAATAGGATAGCCTTTATGGGTCGTTGAGTTAATGAGTATAAGCTTATTGACAACACTGTGTCTTGCCGCTAGTTCCATCGCAACTCCACCGCCTAAACTCCAACCTACCACATCAACTTTGTCAATGTTCAAGGCTTTTAAAAAAAGTCTTAAATCGGTTGCCAATGTCGCCAATGTATCAAATCTATTTTCGTAACTAGAATCACCGTAGCCTCTTAAATCAGGGGCAATCACTCGAATTGTTCTAGGTAATCTATCAAAAAGTGGTTTGTAATATAAACTACCTGAAAAATTCCCATGAATTAGTAATAATACCTGATTTCCAGACCCCTGCTCTAAATAAGCATAGGTTTCACCGTTGCCTATTTTAATTGTTTTCTTTTTCATTGTTACACTCCTATATATTAAATGTAGTCTCTTTTACATTAATAAAACCTAGACATAAACTCGCAAAGATAAGCGGCCTTTCATACATACTGGCATGACCCGCATGCGGGATTTTTACCCAATGACTGTTTTTAATCTTCTTAAAAAGTAATTCTTGATCTCTTAAAGGGGTCAAGTAATCTTCTTCCGATGAAACAATCAAAGTGTGTGCTTCTACTTTATCTAGTTCATTTAATACATTATACGATTCGCTTGAATTAGTCAACCGCTCCATTTGATCAATGAATGGTTTATTGCTAAACAAAGGCACCAATAATTTTTTTCGGTTATCAAACCAAGTTTGATTTTTTTCATAAAAATAAGGGGAATAAATAATCGGTATTGTCGTGTAATAATAAGCTTCACCATCTAAATGATTTCCCGCTTTAATCCAACTTCTACCGATATCTCTTAACCATGGGGTTGTGTAAGCAGCTGTGTTAAATAAAACCAGTCTATCTACCAATTTAGGGTGTTTAATCGCATATTCTAAAGCGACTTCTCCCCCATAACTAATTCCTACAATAGAAACACTTTCGAGGTTAAGATGTTTTATTAAGGCATGCGTAACTTCAACTTGAATTGAGTGATCATAATCTCCCACTAATCTTGTTGATTGGCCTTGATCAAGAAAATCCACTCTAATTAAAGTGTTATTACTTGAAAAACTATCTAAAAAAGGTGCCCATGATTTGGTTGACATCATGATTCCATTTAATAAAATAATTGGCTTACCTTGTCCTGTTACTTCATAAAATATATCTTTACCTTGAAATGTGAAACTACTCATATAACCACCCTAAAGCAATCGCTTCTTTTCTTAATTGATCTCTAAATTTAGGATGGGCAATGCTAATTAAAAGTTCAACTCTTTGATCAATTGATGTGCCTCTTAAATCAACCACGCCATACTCTGTAACAACATGGTCAACATCATTTCGTGATAAGCTTACTGCAGCACCAGGTTTTAAAGTTGAGACAATTTTAGATACTTCTTCTTTTTCACCGGTTTCTTTATTTCTTGCCATTGCAGTTGAATATAGCGCAATAAATGATTTTCCACCCTTAGAATTAACTGCTCCAACAGCGGTATCAGTTTGTCCACCCGTTCCCGAAAATTGAACATGTCCCAATGATTCACTTGCACATTGACCCGTTAGATCAACTTCCATTGTAGAATTAATACTGATGGCGTTATCATTTAATCCAATTATATGGGGATCATTCACATAAGACCCTTTTAATAATTGAACCGTAGGATTGTTGTTAATAAAATCATATGTTTTTTGATTTGCGTAACAAAATGTTGCAACATGTTTCCCTGGTTGAAGTTGTTTTTTAGACCCATTAATAGCGCCTGCTTCAATTAACTCAACCATTTTAGAGGTGAACATTTCTGTATGAATCCCTAGATCTTTATGTCCTTTTAAGGCTTCAGCTACCGCGTTAGGAATACCACCAATTCCCAGTTGAATACAAGCCCCATCAGGAATTAAATCCGCAATAAATTTACCAATCGCTCGATCTTTGTCATTTAGAGGGATATCAGGTAATGCTGGTGGCATATAGTCTGTTTCAACTAAGTAATCA
>Ga0265293_10004056_pt1 | contig 26332 bp, 23 predicted proteins | sample Munlanlewell138R_FD_192505 | JGI IMG/M metagenome (GOLD analysis project Ga0265293, IMG submission 192505) | Leachate microbial communities from a municipal landfill in Southern Ontario, Canada - Leachate well 138R | ecosystem: Engineered > Solid waste > Landfill > Unclassified | place: Canada...
CACCATTCACACATCTTTATGCTGGGAGGTGAGAGCTATCGACTGAAGCAGAAAACTGGCGGTTAGCGGTACCCAAGTGGGTCAATTTTATTGGCCAAAAGTGGGTCAAAATTAATGGCCATTGACAATGGGTGTAGAGCGGTCGCATGGAGTCTATGCGACAAATACGCGCGTACGCGCGCGAGGGCCGGGAGCCCTCAAGGGCAGCCCTCCCTCGCCAATTTAGATGACAGGTAGAACCTCCATTCATGGGGAAGTATGAGTCGCACATACCTCACCAGCAAACAGTCACCGGACACACGGATATCACAGCAATTGTGGTGCTGCCGCCGCTAGGCTGAGCGGAGCGCCGGATAACATAATCCCTATTCGGAACTGACCTTCAGTACCGAGGCAAAGCCATGACCGCTATCCACCGTATCCACCTGCCCCATCCAAGACCCAGCCAGTTCCCTTCCAAGATGGTGCGCACATAGTCAACGAGCATTAGCGCATCGCCGATTGCATCGGCGAAACCGAAGCCTCGTGCAAGCACCATAAAAAACTCTGTTTACCCCTTTGTTTACCCCTGTGACGCGCTCATAAAAAAATCCAGGCATAAAAAAAATCCATCCACCGTTAAGTGACTGGATTTTCTAGGGTTTTTTGGTCGGGACGGAGTGATTCGAACACTCGACCCCTTGCACCCCATGCAAGTGCGCTACCAGGCTGCGCTACGCCCCGATGATGCTTTGCTGTTGCTGCCAAAGCGGGACGAACTATACATTAACTGACTGAAATGCGAAAGGTTTTTTTCAATTACTGGGTCAATGTGCTTTCAGTACCTGCAACACATCTTCGAGCTCGATGATCGTCTGGCGAATCAACTGTTTATAGTGACTGCCGTCCGTCTTCGCCTCCTCGCCAGACAACCGCTGGCGAGCTCCGCCGATGGTAAAGCCCTGATCGTACAACAATGCGCGTATCTGGCGAATCATCAGCACATCCTGACGCTGGTAGTAACGACGATTGCCGCGACGCTTCACCGGAGACAGCTGCGGAAACTCCTGCTCCCAGTAACGCAGTACGTGTGGCTTGACGGCACAGAGCTCGCTGACTTCGCCAATAGTGAAGTAGCGCTTGCCTGGAATCGTTGGCAATTCGTTGTTATGGCTGGGTTCCAGCATAGTCTTCTACTCTGGCCTTGAGTTTCTGACCGGGGCGGAAGGTAACGACGCGCCGGGCGGTAATGGGGATTTCTTCGCCGGTTTTAGGGTTGCGCCCTGGGCGCTCACGCTTGTCGCGCAGGTCAAAGTTGCCGAAACCTGACAATTTGACCTGCTCGTTATTTTCCAGCGCGTTGCGGATCTCTTCGAAAAACAGCTCTACCAATTCCTTGGCTTCACGCTTGTTGAAGCCCAGCTCTTCGTAGAGATGTTCCGCCATTTCTGCTTTTGTCAGAGCACCCATACGCACTTTCCTATTTCCTTAACGTGGCTTTGAATCCCTGTTCCAGTGAACCCAAGACTTTATCCATGACAGCGTTCACTTCATCATCAGTAAGAGTGCGTGAGGAATGCTGCAAGGTCAAGCCGATTGCAAGGCTTTTGCTTTCAGGATCAATACCTTTTCCCTGATATACATCAAAGAGCCTGAGGTTCTTCAATACCGTCCCAGCCTGCTCTCGGATATCCGCCAACAGGTCCCCGGCCATGACGGACTGATTCACCAGAACCGCGATATCACGTCTGACTTCAGGGAATTTGGAGAGTTCAGAAAACTGCGGCAGACGGCCCTCAACAATACCTTCAAGGCGCAATTCGAAAACAAATACCGGCCCATGCAGATCCAGCTTGTCGACCAATTGCGGATGCAAAGCGCCCAGCCAACCGACCAGCCTGTCATTACAGACAATGCGGGCGGTCTGACCTGGATGCAACGCGGGATGCGCGGCAGGCTCGAAGCGGTAACTATCAAGTGCTCCACCCTGCCCCAGCAATGCTTCTACGTCACCCTTGACGTCATGGAAGTCCAACTTATCATTACCGTTGGCCCAACCTTCCGGCATACGAGTGCCGCTGGCGATACTGGCCAGCATGGGCTCCTGCAACAATGTCCCGTCGGCCTGAGGCACAAAACGCAGACCGCTTTCAAACAGACGCACTCGCGCCTGCTGGCGATTCTGGTTGTGCTGCACGGCCTTACTCAATCCCGGCCATAACGAAGTACGCATGACAGCCATATCACTGGAAATCGGATTGGCCAATGCCAGCGGCTCGCTGTGTGGGTCGAACAGCTTATTCAAGCCCGGCTCGACGAAGCTGTAAGTGATCGCTTCCTGATAACCTCGAGCAACCAGCAAGCGACGCAATGTCGGCAGTTCACCTCGGGTTTCAGGCTTGGCTGTCAGGCTCAACGAGGCCTTCGGCGCACTGACCGGCAGGCGGTTATAACCATACAGGCGAGCGAGCTCTTCAATCAGGTCGATCTCCAGACTGATATCAAAGCGGTGACTGGGTACCGATACCTGCCATTCACCTTCGCCGCTGGCGACAACGGCCAATTCAAGCCCACGCAGATAGCGCTCGATATCAGCATCCGCTATTTCCAGACCGAGCATCTGGGCGACACGCTCGTTACGCAGTCTGATGGTCACCGGCTTCGGCAAATTCTGGTCGTCCAGCGCTTCGATAACCGGGCCGGGTTCACCACCCACCACGTCCAGAATCAGCGCGGTCAGCCGCTCTATCGCCTGGCGTTGCAGTTGCCAGTCAACACCCCGCTCGTAGCGATGGGATGCGTCAGTATGCAGACCGTAATTGCGGGCTTTACCGGCAATAGCGATCGGGTCAAAGAAAGCACTCTCGAGGAACAAGTCAGTGGTGCCATCGCTGATGCCGCTGTGTTCACCACCCATGATGCCGGCCATGGCCAGCGGGCGTTCGTGATCAGCGATTACCAGGGTATCACTGCGCAGGGTCACTTCCTGACCGTCCAGCAGCACCAGCTTTTCGCCCTCCTCAGCCAGGCGTACGCGAATACCACCGCGCACCTGAGCAAGATCGAAAGCGTGCAACGGCTGTCCCAGTTCGAGCATGACGTAGTTGGTGATATCTACCACCGGGTCGATGCTGCGAATATCGCTGCGACGCAAACGCTCGACCATCCACAAGGGCGTTGACCGGGACAGGTCGACACCACGAACAACACGACCGACATAGCGAGAACAAGCAGCGGGAGCGAGCAGCTCAACCGGACGCGTCTCGTCATGGGTGGCAGCGATGGCTTCGATCACCGGGCGGATAACAGGCGCGGAATAATTAGCGCCGACTTCCCGCGCCAGTCCTGCGATCGACAGGCAGTCGCCACGGTTGGGCGTCAGATCGACCTCAATAATGGCGTCATCCAGTCCAAGATATTCGCGCAGACATTGACCAACGGGCGCATCAACAGGCAATTCAAACAGGCCATCATGATCGTCCGACAGCTTGAGTTCGGAGGCCGAGCACAGCATGCCGAAAGACTCGACACCGCGCAGTTTTGCTTTCTTGATCTTGAAGTCTTCGCCAAGCACCGCGCCGACCATGGCAAAAGGAATTCTGATCCCAGCGCGAGCATTAGGCGCACCGCAGACTACCTGGAACTCTTCGCTGCCATTGCTGACGCGACAGACGCGCAGCTTGTCCGCATCCGGGTGTTGTTCCGCACTTAGAATCTCGCCCACCACGACACCGCTGAACTCACCCGCAGCGGGAGTGACACTGTCGACTTCCAGTCCGGTCATGGACAGGCGCGCGACCAGCTCATCCCGGGACACCTCTGGATTTACCCAACTGCGCAGCCACTGTTCACTGAATTTCATGTTATTTTCCTGCTATCAAAGGGTTGCGATGGCGACTTCAGCGGAACTGCGCAAGAAAGCGCAGATCATTATCGAAGAACAGGCGCAAATCGTTTACGCCATAGCGCAGCATCGCCAGACGCTCTACACCCATGCCGAAGGCAAAGCCCTGATACTGTTCCGGATCGATTCCGGCGGAGCGGAATACGTTGGGATGCACCATGCCGCAGCCCATGACTTCCAGCCAGCCTGTCTGTTTGCATACCCGGCAACCGCAGCCGTTACACATCACGCACTGGATATCCACTTCCGCTGAAGGCTCGGTGAAAGGGAAGAATGAGGGACGGAAGCGCACCTCCAGATCCTTCTCGAAGAACACCTGCAGGAACTCAGCAATGGTGCCCCGTAGATCGGCAAAGCTGACTTCGCGATCTACCAGCAGACCTTCAACCTGGTGGAACATCGGCGAGTGGGTCAGATCCGAATCGCAACGATAGACACGACCAGGACAGACGATACGGATCGGTGGCTCCTGGCTTTCCATGGTGCGTACCTGCACCGGCGAGGTATGAGTACGCAGCAGCGTATTGGCGTTGAAATAGAAAGTGTCATGCATCGCCCGAGCCGGATGATGACCGGGGATATTGAGCGCCTCGAAGTTGTGATAATCATCTTCCACTTCAGGGCCTTCCGCTACAGCGTAGCCGACACGGGAAAAGAATTCTTCAATCCGCTCCATGGTGCGCGTGACCGGATGCAGGCCACCACTTGTCTGGCTACGACCAGGCAGCGTCACATCGACCCGCTCGGCAGCAAGCCTGGCATTCAGTGCCGCAGCTTCCATCTCGCTCTTACGTGCGTTCAGAACACTTTGCACGCGCTCCTTGGCATCGTTGACCATGGCCCCGACCCTGGGCCGATCCTCTGCCGGAATATTACCCAAGGTCTTCATCACCTGAGTCAATTCGCCTTTCTTGCCTAGATACTGGACGCGAAGCTGTTCCAGCGCATTGATATCGGCCGCCTGCTGCACAGCTTCCAGGGCCTGAGTGACCAGTACTTCCAGGTTTTCCATTTAACACTCCAGAAACAAAAATAGGGGAAGAGCGGTAAGGCTCTTCCCCTATTAATGACGTTGCCAACCGGCGCGAGCACCGGTGATTGTCGTAACGAGGGCTTAAGCCAGGCTAGCCTTTGCTTTTTCGACAATCGCAGCAAACGCCGCTTTTTCATTCACGGCCAGATCAGCCAGAACCTTACGGTCGATTTCGATGGACGCTTTTTTCAGGCCAGCGATCAGACGGCTGTAGGACAGACCGTTGATACGAGCACCAGCATTGATACGAGCAATCCACAGAGCACGGAACTGACGCTTGCGCTGCTTGCGGTCACGATAGGCGTACTGACCTGCCTTGATGACCGCCTGCTTGGCAACACGGAATACACGCGAGCGCGCACCGTAGTAACCTTTGGCGAGTTTCAGAATTTTCTTGTGACGCTTACGCGCCATTACACCACGCTTAACACGAGCCATTCTTTAAATCCTCAACCTTGATTAACGGAGGCGCAACATGCGTTCAACTTTCTGGACATCTGCAGCGTTGAGCTGAGAGGTACCGCGCAGTTGACGCTTACGCTTGGTGGTCATCTTGGTCAGGATGTGGCTCTTGAAAGCATGCTTGTGCTTGATGCCACTGCCAGTCACTTTGAAGCGCTTGGCGGCACCACTTTTGGTTTTCATCTTTGCCATGTTCAGGTACTCCAAATAGAGTGGATAAGATAATCACAAGGCCTGGCGTTGCCCTGGAGATTACTTTTTCTTCTTGGGTGCGAGGACCATCATCAGTTGCCGACCTTCCATTTTCGGATACTGTTCAACAGTGCCGTATTCCGCAAGGTCAGCTTCGACCCGCTTCAACAACTCCATTCCCAGTTCCTGGTGGGCCATCTCGCGGCCGCGGAATCGCAAGGATACCTTGGCCTTATCCCCATCACTGAGGAACTTGATAAGGTTGCGAAGCTTGACCTTATAGTCCCCTTCTTCCGTCCCTGGACGAAACTTGATTTCCTTGATCTGGATAATCTTCTGGTTCTTCCGGGCAGCAGCCTGCTGTTTCTTCTTTTCAAAGATGTGCTTGCCGTAATCCATAACACGGCAAACGGGCGGCTCTGCGTCGGGGGAGATTTCAACCAGGTCGAGCTTGGCCTCCTCTGCGGCAGCCAATGCTTCCTGAATGGACACGATACCGATTTGTTCACCTTCGGCGCCGATCAGGCGCACTTCCTGCGCTGTGATGTTCTCGTTGATCGGCGGGCGCTGTGCGGCTCTTTTGTCTTGTCTCATCTCGCGTTTAATCTTTATTGCTCCGAATTCGGGCGGCCTCGTTGTGCAACGGCGCGGGCAAGGATCTCGGAGAACTCGGCAACAGTCATTGTACCCAGGTCTTTACCCTCCCGCGTGCGCACGGCCACAGTGTGCGATTCGACTTCCCGGTCGCCGATTACAAGCAGATAGGGAGTCTTGTGCAAAGTATGCTCGCGGATTTTAAAGCCGATCTTCTCGTTTCTCAAGTCCGCAACAGCACGATACCCCATTTCAACAAGGGTTTTTTCCACTTCCCGGCAAAATTCCGCCTGATTATCCGTGATATTCAGGACTGCAGCCTGCGTTGGTGCCAACCAGGCCGGGAAGTCGCCAGCATAATGCTCAATCAGTATACCGATGAAACGCTCGAATGATCCGAGAATCGCTCGGTGCAACATGACGGGCGTCTTGCGGGTGCCATCCTCGGCGACATACTGAGCGTCCAATCGGCCCGGCAGCATGAAGTCCAGCTGCAGGGTACCGCATTGCCATACACGACCCAGGCAATCACGCAGCGAGAATTCAATTTTCGGCCCGTAAAAGGCACCTTCGCCCGGTTGCAACTCCCACTTCAAACCAGCTTCGTTCAGCGCTTCTTCCAGCCCCCGCTCGGCCTGATCCCAGTCAGCATCGTCGCCCATCCGGTCTTCCGGGCGGGTAGACAGCTTGAGCTCAACATCATCAAAGCCGAAATCCCTGTATACCTGCAGCGTCAGCGCAATGAAGTCAGCCGCCTCGGATTTAACCTGCTCATCGGTACAGAAGATGTGAGCGTCATCCTGGGTAAAGCCCCGCACGCGCATCAAGCCGTGCAGCGATCCAGAGGGCTCATTGCGATGACAGGAGCCAAACTCGGCCAGGCGAAGCGGCAACTCACGGTAGCTTTTCAGTCCCTGATTGAATACCTGGATGTGGCACGGGCAGTTCATCGGTTTGACGGCGTAATCGCGGCTTTCCGATTCAGTGGTAAACATGTTGGCGGAATAATGTTCCCAGTGGCCGGAACGCTCCCATAACACCCGATCCACCACCTGCGGAGTACGGATTTCCTTGTAGCCGCTGGTCTGCTGCACCTTGCGCATATACTGCTCAAGCACCTGATATACAGTCCAACCGTTCGGGTGCCAGAACACCATACCTGGTGCCTCTTCCTGGGTATGGAACAGGTTCAAACGCTTACCGATTTTGCGGTGGTCGCGTTTTTCTGCTTCTTCTATACGCTTGATATAGGCTGCCAACTGCTTCTTATCCGCCCAGGCAGTACCATAGACACGTTGCAACTGCTCATTTTTTGCGTCGCCACGCCAGTAGGCGCCCGAAATCCGGGTCAACTGGAAAGCCTTGAGGAAGCGCGTATTCGGCACGTGCGGACCACGGCACATGTCGACATATTCTTCATGGTAGTACAGCCCCATGGCTGTCTCGTCAGGCATATCCTCGACCAGACGCAGCTTGTAATCCTCGCCACGCGAGGTGAACAGTTCGATCACTTCGTTTCGCGGCGTCATCTTCTTGATGACGTCATACTCGGTATCGATCAGCTCACGCATACGCTTCTCGATCGCTGCCATATCGTCTGGGGTAAAGCCACGTTCGTAGGCAATGTCGTAATAGAAGCCATCTTCGATCACTGGCCCGATGACCATTTTCGCAGTCGGGTACAGTTGCTTGACCGCATGCCCGACCAGGTGAGCACAGGAGTGACGGATGATCTCCAGCCCCTCTTCATCCTTCGGCGTGATGATCTGCAGGCTCGCATCCTGCTCGATAAGCTCGCACGCATCGACCAGACGACCGTCTATCTTACCGGCCACAGTAGCTTTAGCCAGGCCAGCACCGATGGATTGTGCCACTTCGGCTACGGTTACTGGATTATCAAACGCGCGTTGACTGCCGTCGGGGAGAGTAATAATGAGCATGCGCCGCTCCTTTCTCAGTGGTGACCTCTACGCCAGGCCACGTGATGGAATAAAAAATGATAGAAACAAAAAAGCCCAACCACAGGTGGTTGGGCTTTTGTATCTGGTAGGCACGATTGGATTCGAACCAACGACCCCCACCATGTCAAGGTGGTGCTCTAACCAACTGAGCTACGTGCCTGCGATGGAGGCGAACTATACGCACCACCCCTGATACCGTCAAGCCTTAAGTTACTGAATAGATGCAAAAGGTTGTGGTAATTCGAGCTCTGGCAATAGCCAGTGTCTCGTCGCGTTAATCGGCGCTATCTTTCCATGACAAGTGGCACTTACAGCTTCACCAACCGCTCTCGCAGTTGATGAATTTCATCACGCATCTGGGCGGCGGCTTCGAACTCCAGATCCCTCGCATGCTGATACATCTTTTCCTCCAACTGACGGATACGTTTGGTGATTTCCGAGGGCGAACGCAATTTCTCGACCTCGTACTCGGCTGCATCCTCCGCGGCGCGGGACTGGCGACGCTTGTTTGAGCGGCTACCGGGCACCACTGCGCCCTCAAGAATGTCCTGAACACTCTTGATTACCCCTTTGGGCGTAATGCCATGTTCCTCGTTGAAGGCTATCTGCTTGGCCCGACGACGCTCGGTTTCGCCAATGGCGCGCTCCATGGAGCCGGTCATTCGATCCGCATAGAGGATCGCTTTACCGTTCAGGTTACGCGCTGCGCGGCCGATGGTCTGGATCAGCGAGCGCTCCGAACGAAGGAACCCTTCCTTGTCTGCGTCCAGGATAGCTACCAAAGAAACTTCTGGCATATCAAGACCTTCTCGCAACAAGTTAATCCCAACTAACACATCAAAAACACCCATTCGCAGATCACGAATGATTTCTACCCGCTCCACCGTATCAATGTCGGAGTGCAGATAGCGAACCCGTACACCGTGATCGCTCAGGTAGTCGGTCAAGTCCTCCGCCATGCGCTTGGTCAAGGTGGTGACCAGCACCCGCTCGCCCTGCGCCGTCCGCAAACCGATCTCGGAGAGCAGGTCATCTACCTGACTGAGCGCCGGACGCACCTCAATCAGTGGATCGACCAGTCCGGTAGGACGTACCACCTGTTCCACTACCCGCCCCGCATGAGCCTCTTCATAAGGGCCGGGGGTTGCAGAGACAAAGATGGTCTGCGGGGAAATCTCCTCCCACTCGTCGAAGCGCATGGGCCGGTTATCCAGGGCCGAGGGCAGCCGGAAGCCGTATTCCACCAAGGTTTCCTTTCGCGAGCGGTCACCCTTGTACATGGCGCCAACCTGGGGCACCGATACGTGTGATTCATCTATCACCAGCAAGGCGTTGTCGGGCAGATAATCGAACAGCGTTGGCGGCGGCAAACCTACTGGACGGCCGGACAGATAACGCGAGTAATTTTCAATACCGTTGCAGTAGCCCAGCTCGATAATCATCTCCATATCGAAGCGGGTACGCTGCTCCAGGCGCTGGGCTTCGACCAGCTTGTTCTGGCTGTTGAGCACCTCCAGGCGCTCCTTGAGTTCAACCTTGATTTCCTCTACCGCCTCAAGCAGCTTCTCCCTTGGCGTCACATAATGCGATTTAGGATAAATAGTTGCGCGCGGAACCTTACGTAAAACCTCACCGGTAAGCGGATCAAAGAAGCTGATGTTTTCGACCGTATCATCGAACAGCTCTATGCGGATCGCCTCCAGATCTGATTCGGCGGGATACACATCAATGACATCCCCGCGCACACGATAGGTCGCCCGGGCCAGCTCCATATCGTTGCGGGTGTATTGCAGCTCTGCCAGGCGCCGTAACAGGGCGCGCTGATCCAGCTGGTCACCCCTGTCCACATGCAACACCATGCGCAGGTAGGACTCAGGATCACCCAGACCATAGATAGCTGATACCGTGGCCACAATGATTGCATCCGGCCGCTCCATCAACGCCTTGGTAGCAGACAGACGCATCTGCTCAATGTGGTCGTTGATCGAGGCATCCTTCTCGATAAAGGTATCCGAGGCCGGTACATAGGCTTCCGGCTGGTAGTAGTCGTAATAGGAAACAAAATACTCCACCGCGTTGTTCGGGAAGAATTCACGGAACTCGCCATACAACTGAGCTGCCAGAGTCTTGTTCGGCGCCATGACGATAGTCGGCCGCTGCACCTGTTCGATGACGTTGGCGATAGTGAAGGTCTTCCCTGAACCGGTTACGCCGAGCAGCGTCTGGTGCGAAAGGCCCGCCTCCAGGCCTTCGACCAGTTGCTTTATGGCGACCGGCTGGTCTCCAGCCGGCTGGAAACGCGTTTGCAGTTTGAATTGATTCATAACGGGAAGAGCACCACTGAAGATCAGACAGTGCCAATCATAGCATTCGCACAGAGTCTGAATGCACCCTGACTGGACTCGCACCCTGGCCGCGTCTCTGTTTATAATGACCGGCCGCCTGCGGCACAGCCCGACAACTTCATCCACCTGTTTCGAGTCTGCCCATATCATGAGTCTGTTTTCCCCCGTTGAAATGGCGCCACGTGATCCCATTCTTGGTCTGAACGAGGCCTTCAATGCCGATCCACGCGCAGAAAAAGTCAATCTGGGCGTCGGCATCTATTACGACGAAAATGGCAAGGTTCCGCTGCTACGCGCCGTTCAGGCTGCGGAAGAAGCCCGTGTGGCTGAACACGCACCGCGCACCTATCTGCCCATGGAAGGCCTGGCACCCTACGACCAGGCTGTTCAGAAATTACTACTGGGGGCCGACTCCCCGCTGTTGAGCTCAGGCCAACTGGTAACCGCCCAGTCCCTGGGTGGCACCGGAGCCCTGAAGCTGGGCGCGGACTTCCTGTATCGCCTGGCCGACAAACGCGTTGTCGCCATCAGCGATCCGAGCTGGGAAAACCACCGTTCGCTGTTCGAAGCAGCCGGTTATGATGTGGTTACCTATCCCTATTACGACCCAGCGACCCACGGCCTGAATCTGCAGGGCATGTTGCAGGGCATTGATGCGCTCCCGGAAGGCAGCGTGGTGTTGTTGCATGCATGCTGTCACAACCCGACTGGCGTTGACCTGGCACCGAACGAATGGCTACAGGTGATTGACGTCATTCGTAAGCGTGGCCATGTTCCCTTCCTCGATATTGCCTATCAGGGTTTTGGCGATAACCTGGAAGACGACGCGCTGGCAGTCCGTTTGTTTGCCAGATCCGGCCTGCCCTGCCTGGTTGCCAGCTCCTTCTCCAAATCCTTCTCCCTGTATGGTGAGCGCGTTGGTGCCCTGACCATGATCACCGAGACCCAGGAAGAAGGTGCGCGTGTACTCTCGCAACTCAAACGGGTAATTCGCACCAACTACTCCAACCCACCTACGCACGGTGCCAAGGTAGTGGCTGCAGTACTTAATAACGCTGATCTGCACGCCATGTGGGTAGAAGAGCTGGCCGAGATGCGGGTACGTATCAAACAGATGCGCAAAGCACTGGCGGACAAGCTGCGGGCGGCCGGCGTACAGCAGGATGTCGGCTTCATTGAGCAGCAACGCGGCATGTTCTCCTACTCCGGCCTGAGTCGCGACCAGGTCAGCCGACTGGCAGAAGAGTTTGCGATTTACGCGGTCGGTAGTGGCCGTATCTGCGTAGCAGCGCTGAACGACAACAATATCGATGCAGTGGCAAATGCCATGGCGAAGGTCATGCAGAAGGCCTGACCCGGAGCCAGCGCACTTTCACAGAAAGCGTTCTCAAGGTATTGACTTGAAAAGTTTTTTTGGTAAAGTGCGCACATCCTTTCCGCGATAGCTCAGTCGGTAGAGCAAATGACTGTTAATCATTGGGTCCCAGGTTCGAGTCCTGGTCGCGGAGCCACCTTCAAGTTATCGACAGAATCGCTACTGTCGGTAGCCACCCAGATGCCACAGGTCATGCGATCTGTGGTAGTCTCTATTTGCCATTCAAAACAAGAGTACACGATGTTGCTAGGCAGCAGCTTAAGCTCTGGATATGGAATGTCAAGCTCTTGTGTTCCAGGGTAAACAGCCAGGCTGCTTACCCTCCCCCTCTCAGCCTTGCAACAACTCATCTTGACCGGTGCCCCTCTGAAGCAGGTAGCGCTTCAACCGAGGGACAGGAACATCGACATATACCATGGTGGATCTGATATCCAGATGGCACATCAAGCGCTGCGTCAGGTGGATATCCGCTCTCTCCCCTATCATCAGCTCTGTCGCAAAGCTGTGCCTGCAGCGGTGCGGAGAAAGCTTCATGGCCAGCCTGGATGACAAACGCTTGAAGAAGGCACCAATTTGACCGGCATTCATCGTTTCTCTTCTATGCCGTACACTGAATCTGTTTACGTTAAAAAGTTGATCCGTGCGCTTTGCGCCGCGGCGAAGCGACTCTCTGATCAAGCGCTCCAGCAGCGGGATCAGGTCATGATGTAACGGCAAGGTCTTTTCTGCCAGATTTTTTGCCCCTGCAGCTGAACAGATGAACTGCTCTTGCTTCAGATCGATGTCACATATCCTGATATGCACCAGCTGCCGCCGTCGAATACCTGTGTGATAGAGCATCTCCACCACAGTCAACCAGAACCAGGCCGGGTGGATATACGTTTTTCCATTCTGCCCCGACTCCTCGGCATGCACATACTCTCTCAGCAACGTCCGTATCTTGTGTATCGCTCCTTTGGGTAAGGTCTTCGCTTTGGTCTGCGGGGGCTTCAAGTCAACCTTCGCGAATGGGTTAGTCTTCCCAGGTAGATAGCCACTGTTTAAGCCAAAGTTGTACAGCGATTTCAAATGTCGGATGTAGCTGTTCCAGCTCACTGGGCTGATACCCTCAGACTGTCCCGGTTGCCTCACCACCTCGGCCCGCCAGGCGTACACCATCCGTTTTGTCACTTCGCTGGGATAATCGGTTTGTATATGCCTTTGCAAAGCGCGGACGCTGACATGATAGCTGGCCTGCGTGTCCGGCGAAGACCAGCGCTCAGTGAACAATTCCGTCAGTAGTTCCTCAAACGTGAAAACATGCACCTTAAAACTCCTTATTCAGCTCAAGATATATGTTGTCTGCCGGTGGTCGTCCCAGTGCTTCTGGCTGTGTCAATAGAAAGCCCTTGAGCTTGCTGGTTTTACCCGTAGGCCCTCTGACGGACACGCTCACAATATTCTGCTTGTTTTTCCCTGAACGAAGATGCAGCCGCCGCTTCTGGAACCGCCCCTGCACTTGCTCCCATGCGTCATCCACCCCATAACGCTCAACACAGAACTTTTTGAAAATATTTGGACTCACCAGAAACCAGGTTCCGTTCACCGCATGAACATATGCCTTGGCATGGTTAACGCCGAGTCGTTTTGACTGCAATCCGGCCTTGACCCAATTGACGAACTCCTCGCCAGGGTCTGCCTGCCCCTCTACGGCAGGCCCTGCAGCCGGTTTCGGGTTCACTGGCTCGACGGACGCAACAGCAGGATTGGTTTCAGCCTTAGCAGAAGCCTGGCTTTCGGAAAAGGGAATGCAATCTTCAAACTCATCCTCAATGGAATCGAAACATGCGGCAGCCGCCTCGACTGGCCGTATACCCGGCTCAACTGTAATCGGCGCAGAAGCACCCTCCGCCTCTGGAGTGGCTGTCTCCTCGCTCTGATCAGAGGCAACCGTGGAAATTGCAGTCACTACCGCCTTAGCTTCCGGCCTTTCATCCTCAGCCCCCCAGATAAGCGACGGCGCCGCTTTAAGCAGGTGCAGTTTTGCGGTACTCCACTCCCCAACCCGGACAGTGCAGCCAGACCATACGGCCAACCCCTCCGGATTCGGCATGATTAAGCCGTGAGCCAACATCTCGTCATACAGTCTGCTCTCGTCGGCGGGGACGCCCGGTATGCCCTGCTCCAACAGGTAGGTCTTTAGCTGGCGGGGTACGGTAGGAGTGACGAACCACACGGCATCTTCCGACAAAAACACTGCGGAGCCCTTGGTGCCATTCAAGGGCAACGTACCACCCCGCACCAGATGACGCAGGCCTCCTACCAGCTTGCTCTGCAAGGATTGCTTCGGAGCAGCGTCCAATCGACGTAAATCTCCTCCCATCGCCTTGCTGACACTCGACTTGTCGGCCTGATGGACAATCTCACCTACGATGCCGGCCCGCGCCATGTGCCCGGAAATGGTATACATGACCAAGCCAAACAGCGTGACATCGCTGTACAGCCAGTCCATAACCGCCCCACCCAAGATATCCCTGCACATCAGTGCACCTGCCGCTTCGTGCAATCGATAGTCTCGGCCGGGGCGGTACCGCACCCGATAAGCGCTTGGAATAGCACCATTCCATAGACGCCACTGTGACCCGTCCTGAAGCTGAATCTCGACATCGACAAGCGCCTTGGCCACGTCATGCAATAGGGCCGCATACAGAACACCCATGCTCCATAGCTCGCCTACCGACACCTGGTCTTCTGGCCGCGCGCCCGGCGGCAACAAGTGCTTGCGCCTGATGCGCAGCGCGTAGCACATGATTTCAAGGCCGTGATCGAGCATCCCACCTGGGTAGGAGTGATGATGGGTTTCCGATGCGGGTAAAAGCTGGACCAGTTCAGCATATCGCTCAACAGGCGCTTTGACGTAAATATCGAATGTGTCTCTTGGGATTGAGCACAGCTCATATAGAACCTGGAGCAACCCTTGGCGGTACGGTGTATCCAACAACTGTGCACCTGCTTGCACAGACATCCAGCCATCGCTGCTCTCAAGGTCATCAGCCTGCTTCTCTTCCCTGGAAACCAAGCGCTTGAACACACTCATTATTGCTATTGCCATGCGAATCCAAACCTCCTATCTGCCAGCGGACTACACCCCAACTTGCCGGCCCGGCATAGGAAAAATAAGTTATTGGTTTCGCTGCATTTTGATGAGGGCTTGACAGGAAGCAGCAAGAATTTAATTATCGAAAGGCGTAACCGTTGTCCACGTTCGGCAAATGTGGAGCCTTTAGCGCCCTTGGGCGTACCCTTTGAGCGACTGCGCATTCTGAAAAGTCGACGGCACGACCGTGCTGAATGCTTCCTCAACTAACCCAGACGGGCCTGTCCCGTCGGGCAGTGCTCGGCATCCTGTGTACCCACCCATGCGGGGAATCCTTTCCCTGCAGGGAAAGTGTTTCTCCGCATTCGTATGCCTATTCGAAATTGGAGAACCACAATGTCCCAACTGCTTACCAGCATCGAAGCTCTGATTAGCATTGCCAAGAAGCACTGCAGCAACCCGTTGATGCGACGTGAGCGTGACTGGAGCGAATATGAACGCCCTGCTCTCGAACGCGTCAAAAAGGTAGACCTTGATCAGTGGCGCAAACGCGAAATGGCTGTTTCGCCACGTGCTCTTGGACCGCTTGCCTCCCTTATCTAAACCAGCAGCTCTATCACCTTCGGGTGGTAGAGCTGCTGATAAAACCTTCCCTGACGAGCGAGCCCCGTCAGCCAACACCAGAGGAGAATCTGGTGTTCAGAAAAACATTACTGGAATTGCCAGGCCTACCCCGATTAAACGGACACCTCTCAAAGATCGGAAAACTGCTGTTCAACCTTGGCAATTCTGCGCCGCATAAGTGGATTATGGAACCATCCAATGTAGCTGAGTACACTGGCCCATCGTCCGGTACGTCTTGCGGTTAAATCACTCACGCTAGATCATGCCAAAGAATCCTTCGCAGGCCGCGTTGTCGCCACGATGGCTGACTGCACTCACTGAACAAATCAACCAATTGCGTGCCAGCGCAACTTGATAGTCACCATTGCGAATTGGCTACCTCTATCCGCGTGCAGAATCACTCTGCCAACGCATTGACATTGCCAAATAGCCATCTCCACTGCACGCATCACCATCTGACGATCTTGGCGATGATGCATCGGCCAGCCAGCCACCAACTTGGTGTACAGATCCAGTACAATGCACAAGTAAAGGTTCACTGGTATAACCACCAGCAGCTACTGAGCTCGATTGGATATATATCGCCAACGGACGCCGGGGCACACTACTACCAGCAACACACCGCTCAGGCCGTGATTGCCTGACCTAAACGAAATGGTCTCCAGGAAACTCGGCGTGACTCACAGTAATCATTCTCTCCAAAAATGATGGCAAGCATTAATGGATATCTACAATCGTTAATCCCCTTGCCAGGGGTCCGAATGAGCAGATTTACGCAGCAACGATTCATCGGTTAGGCTTTCGAGAAAGGCCAGTAGGTCACCGATTTCCTGCTCGCTGAAACCAACGCGCACGATTAGCCCGCTCTTGTACGGATTGAGCCGGCCATCGCCACTCCTGGGGCCATGCTCGACGTTGCGTCCGCCCTGCGAGTAGAAGCCCAGCACTTCGCGCAAAGTGGCTGCACTGCCGTCATGGAAATAGGGCGCAGTCAACGCCACGTTGCGCAGGCTGGGTGCACGAAAAGCGCCCATGTCGCGCGGCTCGCCACTGAGCTCAAAGACGCCGCGATTGGGGAAGGGATAAGCGCCCTCACCATTGAGGTTGTACAAACCAGTGTTATGAAAGGGCATCTCCACCTGGCGCGAGCGGGCATGCACGACCTGGTCGTTAAAGTTGAAGCTGCCATGACAGTGATGACACTCGGCCTTTTCGCTGAAGAACAGATCCTTGCCGCGCAGCTCGGAGGCCGTCAATCCGCCCTGCCCTTGCAGATAACGGTCATAGCGGCTGTCGACAGCAATTAGGCTGCGCTCGAAGGCGGCAATCGCCTTAATCACCGAGCCCATGCTCAGCGGCTCGTCCTGCTCGGGAAATGCCGCTGTGAACAGTGGCGGGTAAAGTGGCTCATCACGCAAGCGCTGCAGCACCTGGGCCCGATTGCCATCGGTGATGCCCATTTCCACCGGGTCGTCACCGAACAACGGCACCTCCATCTGCCTCTCCAACGTGACGATGGCAGGATTGGCCCAGTTGTAGGTGGCATGCCAAGCGACATTGGCCAGCCCGGGGGCATTGCGGTGGGTAGTTTCCCCCGTACTGCCGGTGGACAGTACCTTGCCATCACTGAAGGCTTGCTCCTGCACATGACAAGTAGCGCAGGACTGGGTGCCATTGCCGGACAAACGCGGGTCGTAGAACAAGTGCCGGCCTAGCTCGACTTTCGCCGCACTCATCGGATTATCCTGTGGCACACGGGGCTCCGGCACGTGTGAAGGCAGTTGCCAGTCCCAGCCCTCGACCGCCATACCCGACAGGCTCAATAGCAGACCTGCCAGACCACAGCAGATTCGCCCCAACTTCATGGCCGCGCCCCGCGCGCGACACTCGGTGAATGCCCAGGCTGCAGCGGCTCACCGCTCTGCAGACTCAGCCCCAGGCGCTCGAATACCGGGCCGCACTCGGGATCGTCCGGGCCACTCATGCAACCCACCGCCATGCCCTGATCACGACCGATGTCGCTGCCAGCGAGCAACGCGGACAAGTCGACCACGACAGCATCCTGCCGTGGATCGAAGCGTTCGAACAGCAGCGGCAGGCGATTGCCGCGCAGGCAACTGACCGTCTCGCCCGTAACCGGATTGCCCGTGCAACCTGTGGAGCCCAGGTGCACATACCAGGTCGCCGAACGCGAGCCATCGACCTTGGCCGCCCCGCCCTGCGGATCGACCTCGAGCTTGGCGAACTTGCGGCCGGCCTGCCAACTCCATCCCATGGCGGCGATATCCAGCGGCGGCGGCTCCAGCTCGGTGCTGGTGTGATTGAGCCCTGGCGGTACGCCGAGGGTCAGTGCCAGGCCAACGTAATCGCCAGGCGGAATGCTGCCACGCACCTCATGATTGGTCTCGGGTGTGCCACCCACGCATTGGCCGCTGCCATCCTCGAAGTCGAGCAGCGCCACATTGGCGTTCTGCCAATCGCTGGTTGTCAGTTGTAGCGGTACGTGGCGGCCATCTTTAGCGATCAGTACGACGTCCTGCACGTAGAAACGCGCATCGTGCAACTGCGCCGGTATCTGATCACGCCCCAACGGTCCAAGCGGTGCGGAGCAGCGCGCTGACTGGCCATTGGCCAGCAGCTCGAAGGCAATGCTCTGCGATTGAGCCTCGTGCGTGACAGGGTGACTGCACGCCCCCACCAGGGCGGCAGAAGCGAGCAAGCCAAAACACTTCGACGTGTTCATGCCCACCTCCTAGAAACGCATGCTCAGCGTGAGATTGACGCTACGGCCTTCCTCGTAGCTGAAGGTGTTGGCCTGGGACTGCTGATAAGTAGCATAGGCCTTGTCGAACAGGTTGCTTACGCCCAGATCGACGCGGTACTGCCTTGTCTCGTAGGCCACGCCAATATCGTGCAAGCCGTAGCCGGCACGCTGCCGCAGTACAGTCGCGTCATAATCCTGGGCCTGAACGAACTGCCCCTGATAGTTCAGCGACCAGTTGTCATCCAGGCGGTACTGCATGGCCAGGGTCAACTTGTCCGGCGGCGAGTAGAGGTGATCATGGGTCTCGGCGTTGCGCGAACGCATGCGCGAATAGCCTAGGCCCACTGACAGGCGCTCATACTGGTAAGCGGCCTCGATCTCTCCTCCATGGCGCTCGGCTTCGGCAACGTTGCGACGCTGGAAGACCAGACCAGTACCGGCGAAGGGTGCCTCGCGTACGTAGGTGCCCACCACTTGTTGGTCGATCAGATCCTTGACCTCTTCATCGAAGTAGGTGGCCTTGAAGCGCAACTGGTCACCCGCCGCCAGCAGATTGGCCATGTCGAGGGTGAAGCCGGCTTCCTTGGTACGACTCAGCTCCGGTTTGAGCGCCGAGTTGGGCCTGAAGTTGAACAACGCCCGGTTGGTGTTGAGGTTGCCGAACATCTCGGTCAACGTCGGTGCACGGAAAGCCTCGCCGTAGCTGATGAAGACGCCGAGTGGCTCCCAAGGCTGATACTTCAACGCGATCTTCGGCGATAACCGGTTGTGACTAGTGCTGCTCTGCCCTGGCGAAGTCAGTTGATAGTCGTCGTGGCGCAACGCACCGATCAGCGTCCATTTTTCCAGGAAGCTGATTTCGTCCTGCACGAAGCCGCCCAGCGAGCGCAACTCGCCATCTGGCAGCACCGAATTGCCCTGACCGTTGGAGGTGTTCACGCTGGTGTCCTTGTAGAAGTCCACGCCATAGGTGAAGCGGTGCTGCACCCAGTCGCCCATGGCTAAGCGGCTGCTGTTCTGCAAGCTGCCACCGACTGTCTCGGTCATGGTCGTGGTATCCGGCTGGCGAGGCACGGAACGGCTCTCACCATCGAGCTTAAAACGCGTCTTGTACAGGCTCAGCTTGCCGTCGATGAGTGACTGCCCGGCATTCTGAAAGCTCCAGCTGCCGCTGTACTGCTCCTGACGGCGGCGCAGTTCCTGGTCGAACGGGAACAACAGGTTGCCACCAGGGTTAGTCGGCCCGACGAACTCGTCATCGAAGCTCTGATAGGCCAGATCGAAGCGATTGAACTCATTGAGGCTGAAGCCGGTTTTGAACAGAGCACTCTGTAGATCACCGTCATTGGGGTATTCGGCATGTTCACCGCCCTTGCCGGTGTGGATGCTGTCGTAATTGCGGTAAGTGACACTGGCCAGTACGTCCGCACGCTCGCCCATCGCGGCAGCCGTCAGGTTGCTGGAAAAAGCCTCCGTGGCGCTGCGGTAACCCGCCTTGAGACGCCCACCGAACACCTCACCGGGCTCGACGAAATCCTCGGCGCGAATGGTATCGAAGGCCATCACCCCACCCAGTCCACCACTGCCGTAGGCAGCCGACATCGGCCCACGCACCACATCGACCTGGCGGATGAAATCCGGGTCGAGCAACAGCGGAGTGTTGACCCCGCCTTCGTTGTTACGCCGCGCGCCATCCACCGTCAGGATCACCCGAGGACCCTGCAGACCGCGAATGGCCGGGCTCTGCGCCGCCGGGCGCGGGCCGCCGCCATAGTTCACCCCCGGCACGCTGCGCAGCACCCGTGACAGGGTATCGGCCTGAGCGTCATCCAGCTCTTCACGGGTCACGGTGGAAACCGATACGGGCAGCTCGAAAACGCTGTTACTGGTGCGGGTAGCCGTCACCGTGGTGCTGTCAAGCAGCAGCGAGTCCACGCTCATCTCGGCCGCCAGGGCGACGCCGCAGAATAGCACTGGCAGGACACATACCCGTCGGATGGCACGCACCAGCGGCTTACGCGGTATAGCTGACAAAAGGGAAAAATCGTACATTAATTGCATTCCTTCTCGTTGTTATCGACAGGCACGAGCCACGGACCACAGCAGAGAAATGTCGGGCGATGCCCGTCCTTTTCTGGTCTTCATCAAGCGCCGCTGAACAGCGGCCTGTCGATGGTCGGGATGACACACAAAGCCCCTCCAACAAGGGCCTTTACCTCTTTCAGTGATCCTAATAACCCGTAGTGCAATGGACTCAGTGCGATAAACCGCCACAGATAAGTACCAAGCATTGCTGCTGTCTTCTCAGAAACAAGATGGTTGGCTGGAGGCCGTACCAGCAGCACCTCATGGCGTCACGGCAAGACATCAAGCCGCAGTAACTTAGGAAGCTGCTGAATCAATTCGGACTCCCGCAATGGCCCACGAACATAGCCCACCTGCCGTCCCTGAGGATCGATCAGCGCCAAGTTGCCACTGTGATCCACCGTGTAATGCTCTTTGCTAGTATTGCCCGGCACAAAAGCCTGCCCCATGAGAGAAGAAGCCTTCTGCACTTCCGAAATCTCACCAGTCATGCCCATAAAAGCCGGATCGAAGTAGTTCATATACTGCTGCAAGCGCTCATGGGTATCGCGCTGAGGATCAACACTAATCATGGTTACCCCCAGTCGATTTCGTACCTCCTCCGGCATTGCAGCCCGAATCCGCTGCAGCTCACTTAACGTCGCAGGACAGATGTCCGGGCAGTAGGTATAGCCGAATAGCACCAACGTCCATCTTCCCTCGAAAAAGGCCGGACTGAAGCGCTGGCCATCGATTGTGTCGATATAGACCTCTGTCAGCTCTCGCGCCGCTGGCAGCAGGATTATTCCTGCTTGGGCCAATTGCGCTGCCTCTGGCGACGACTTGGAATTCATTAAACCAAGGACACCTCCGCCACCGAGTAAAAAAAGGGGCAGTAAAAACAACAGCCAGTTACGTGAAATAGACATACCTACTCCATTTATAAGACGCTATAGCCCACGTCACCGTCAGCCAGCTGGCGAAGCCAAGCGAAACAACACAATCCCAACGAAAGCCCGCAAGATAGAAACGTTACGGGCTGTAAGAGGCATCAGTGGTGGTGTTCACCGTGGTCATAGCCGGCCGGTGCTTCCTTATGCACTGCGACCTCGACCTCGACCTCGCCAGCCTTCTCGAAGGTCAGTGTCAGCGGAAAGTGCTCTCCATCCTTGGCTTGCTGCGTCACGTCCAGAAGCATGACGTGATACCCCATAGGCTCGAACGCCACCTCCCCACCGGCAGGGATCGTGACCACCTTGACTTCCTGCATTTTCATCATGCCGTCCGCGTGCACATGCTCGTGCAGCTCGGCTTTGCCCGCCACCGGTGTACTGGCACGCAGCAGACGATCAGCTTCGCTGCCCTTGTTGTGGATCACGAAATAGGCAGCAGCAGTCGGCGCCACTGGCGGCATCTCACGGGACCAGGGGTGGTCGATATGCAGCTGGCCGGCCTCATATTCGTGGGCCTGCACCAACAGAGTCGGCAGCAGTAGGGACAGTCCGATCAGGGTTTTCTTTAGTGTCATGGGTATTGCCTCCTTGTGGAAAAACGAAAACATCAGAAATCCAGGGTTAACCCGGCATACAGTGCGCAACCGTCGCCGGGAGTCAGTTTGTCGATGGCCCGATAATCGGCTCCGAGGACATAGAGATGATGTGGCATGTAACATGACGAAGCCCAATCACAGCTATCTATTTACTCGCACAGGCTCAGTGAGCCGAGTGGCTATGCTCGGAGTCGACCCTGACGGGCCTACCAAATAGCGCCAGACGCGCCAAGTGTGCGTCAGAAAGGCCGCGCTCGGCCTCACGCGTGCGCGTCAGCAAACGCTCCGTCTGCCCAGCATCAAGCCCGACATCCAGCAACAGCGCTTCTTCCAGAAGGCCATCACCCGCGCAAATAAGCACGCGCCAGGCACCGTCCGTACGTTGCAGCAAGGCACGCCCGCCTCGCTCGTCCTGCGTCCACCCGGCGATGGCGTAATCCTCTTCGACGGTAACCGGCTTGACCTGTAGCGGCGCGTTGGGCCGCTCCCAGGTGTGCTTCATCAGGTGCTTGATGGCCTGACTATCCTCGCTTTCGCCTGCCCAGGCGCCCGCAGACAACAACGCAACGCCCAAGGCCATAACCCGTACGATATTCATCATCAGCATCCTCTTGCCCCACTGCGCTGGAATTATTTTCATGTTCAAAATCCCATTCTCACGCCCATTTGCGCCGAAGTGCCCGGCATCGGATAACCCGTGCGGTAGGCGTAACCGCGGTCGAACAGGTTCTCCAGGGCAACGAACACCTCCCCCACCTCACCCATAGCCGGCACGGCGTGGCCGACACGCAGGTTGACCACCGTGAAGGCGTCGACCTTCTCGAAGTTGCTGGCACCCTCGGTGCGCTCCTGTTGCAGTACGTACATCGAACTCTGGTATTGCGCATCGGCGTTCAGGCGCCATGGCCCGATCTCATAGGTGGTACCCACCGACAGCGAACGCTTCGGCGCATAGGGCAACGTCTTCAGGCTCGGGTCGAGCCAGGTGAAACCGACGAAACTGCTCCAGTTGGATGTCCAGCGTTGTTGCCAACTCGTCTCGGCACCGCGCATCTCGTAGTCGCCGAGGTTGACATAAGCCGGCTGCGATACCGCTGGCGGGAAGGCGAACAGGTAACGATCCTTGAGCTTATCCTTGAATACCGCGATATCCAGGGTGGTGTCGGCGAAGGGGTTGAACTTGACGCCCAGTTCCTGATGGTCGACGCGCTCAGGCTCCAGCTTTCTCCAGCTCTGCCCGAGTGCCGGGATCAGGTGCGACAACACCGAAGTTTCCAGGCCGGGATAGTTGATGCCACGCGAAGCATTCGCACGAAACTCCACATTGTCCGTCGACAGCAACAGGCCGGCATGCGGCGCGTTGCTACTTTGGTAAACGTTATGGTCGTAGTGTCGGATACCGGCCGAGGGGGTCAGCGTCCAGTCCTGACTCAATTCGATGGCCTGGCTCAGCGCAATGTATGGCGAAGTCAGGCGCAAGGTCGGCGTGTCAAAGCGATCCTGCGGCGCAGGCAAGACACGGCGGAACTTAACCTCGCCCTCCGTCTCGTCCACATCCAGACCCAACGCGACCTTTCCTCCTTGCCAAGGCTGCAGACTCTCCTGCCAGCGCATGCCCTGCATGGTGAAGTCGGTGATGGTGTCGCCATCCAGCCCGGACTGATCCAGAGCACTACCACGTCCCTCGTTACGATACAGCTTGATGCTGCCCTGGGCCTGCTCGTAGTCATGCTCCAGCGACAGCGCGACCAGCGTGCCACGGGTGTTGAACTCGCCATTTTTGGTGTTCGGTAACCCCTTCTGGCCCGGGTCGGAGGCCCGGTTGTCGGCATGCAAGGTCAATAGGCTGGCCGACCAATTGTCGCCAATACGGTAGCCGATGCGGGCCATGCCGTTGCTCAGGCGGCCGTCGCCATCGTCGCGGTCACCGTCGGAGCGCGCAGCACCCTGCGCGAGTGAGTAATCCCACGCGCCGCTGCGCCCGGTCAACAAGACCTGCTCGGTAAAGGTACGGAAGCTGCCACCGGTGAGCCGCAGTTCGCCGTGATGATTGTCGCCGGCCTCAGCCTGGCGTGGGGTGAGATCGATGGCGGCGAAGGCGTTACCGAACTGCTGCGGCTGCGGCCCCTTGTACACACTGATGCGCTGCATGCCGTTGACCGGCAGCAGGTCGAGCAGCGGATGATTCCACACCGGCATGTAGAAAGGTACACCGTCAATATAGGTCTTGATCTCGCTACCTGGGCGGCTGGCACCCATGCCTCGGATATAGACCGCGCCGCCCTCCGCGCCGCCGAAGGAACCGACCGGGTTGAACCGCGAAACCGTGACACCTGGGGTACGCCGCAACGCCGAAGATAGATCAAGAGCATTGAGATCGCGAATCTGCTGCTCGTCGACCACCGTTGCCAGACTAGCGAAGCGGTCGACATGGTTCTGATCGATGATGGCCGAGCCAACCACCGTGACGGCCGGCAGCTCCATAATGGGCTCGGCAGCCCAGACAGGCAGGGCACTTGCGCAAATCAGCAGACTAAGGCTACTGCGCAGGGTAAATATGTGAGGCATCCTTGTTTTCCTTATGGCGAGTTCAAGCAGTTTTCATGGCAGGTCGCAGAAAGCCGAACAGCCGGTCGAGCGCGAAAACCAGCAGCAACGAAGCACCCAGCAGCGTAAAGATCACACCGAGCACAATCATCACGCCGATCCAGGGGCATCATTTGCACTAGGCACTGCCGAGTGGGTGATGGCATGGCCGCAGTCATCGCACTTGCCCCCGCAGTTGCGCTGGTTTCGCCTCACGCCGCCGTCTGCGTCGGGGGCGCAGTCGGCGCCACCCCAGCACCGTACCGCTGAGGCAGATTACCAAGCCGCCTAGACTGAAAACGATGATCAAGGCTTCGCGCAGCAGCGGGCGTTCCAACAGCGGCTGCCAATCCCAGCTATGCAGCAGGTTGAACAGCCAGCGGCCTATGCGCTGACGCTGGTCATGCCGCGCAACCATCTCGCCACTCGCTGGGTCTAGGTAAATCCAGGTCTGCTCGGCATCTTCGAAGCGGACCCGCAGCACCGGCAGCGGTCGGCTCTGGAAGCCGTACATGCTCTGCGCATCGCGGGCGAAGTAGTAGCTGTCGAAGCGCTCAAGCCAGTCGCTTTCCAAAGCTCTATCCGGCGCCATGATGCTGGCCGCAATGAGCAGTCGCTCGCGGGAGAACTGGCGCTGCAGGGTCTGGCCGTACAGTATGCGGCTCTCGCCGGTCGCATCTCGCGCCACCAGGTAGGTGCTACCATCCAGGCGGCGCCATTCCAGCTCAACCACATCCAGTTCCGTACGCACCAGCTGCAGTGCGCTGCTGACCGAGAGTGGAAGGTCTATAGCCCGCAGAGCGCCGCCCTGCATCAGCGCAGGATCAAGGTGCGAACGACTGTCAGTGGTCCCCCAGGGCCGCATGGACATCAAACCACTGAATATCCAGGCTACCAGCACAACACCGAACAGCAATCCGCCAATATGGTGCCAACGCGGCCAGCCCCCGGGGTATGGGCTACGTGAGCCGCTGCGATAGGGTTTTCGGAAACGCCAGCGCAGCACGCCGACCACCATGCCCAGCACGGCCATGGCCGTGCCGAGCAGGGACAAACCGATCACCAGCACACGCCAGCCATTGTCGAAACCAAAGCCACCGCGTAATGGATAGAGCCAGTGTAACCAAGCACCCACCCAGTTCCACACGCGTTCGGTGCGGCTAGCGTCGCGCACCACCTCGCCGGTTCTACCGGAAAGGTAAAGCCAGGTTCGTTCGCCATCTCCCAGTTCGACCAGATGCAGAGGACGCTCGACATCGAGGGCACGCGAATGTGTCCAGACGTCCTCGTTGACCTGTCCGCGGTAGTTCAGGGCTGCATTTCCGGCAAACTGTCGGGCACCAGCCAGCACCCAGGCTTCATCGACACGTTCCAGCGGCTCGCGACTAAGTGCATCAAGCGTCACCCGCTGCCCATCGACCAGCTCCAGCAGATAGAACGGCTGGCCACCCAGACTGGTCAGGCGCAGCCGCTGCAACGGCGTCTGCGCCCACTGCACAGGCACCTCGGCGCAACATGCCGTCGGCAGGACTGGCAGATGGCCGAGGCGTTCGCTCGGGGTCAGTTTGGGATAGCCTACATAGAGCATCACCACCCCGGAGACGAACCACAGCGCCATCAGCAAGCACAGGGCGATACCCAGCCAGCGATGCCAGAGGTACAGCTGTCGTTTCAGCCCCATCAGTAGCGCCACTGCACAGCCACTTCCAGGCTGCGCGGCTCACCCAGGTAGTACTGGGTGTTGCTCTGGTGGATGAAGCGGGCATAGGTTTCGTCGGTAAGATTGCGAAGACGCGCACTCAGCTCAGTATGGACGTCCAGGTC
>Ga0265293_10004058_pt1 | contig 26290 bp, 27 predicted proteins | sample Munlanlewell138R_FD_192505 | JGI IMG/M metagenome (GOLD analysis project Ga0265293, IMG submission 192505) | Leachate microbial communities from a municipal landfill in Southern Ontario, Canada - Leachate well 138R | ecosystem: Engineered > Solid waste > Landfill > Unclassified | place: Canada...
TGGAAGAACTGAAAAAACAGGCCGGGAAAACCGCCGCTTGACAAACCATAACGAAAGAACTACCCCATGCCCGTCAACGATCAAAAATCAGCACCCCTTCGGTGTCTTTTTTATATGAGGCAATACGCCGCGCGAATTGACTGGTAGATTGTAAAAGCAAGTGTCCGGTTGGAGTCGGAAATGTTCCATGCCGGAATGAACCTTTCTTCATTCGACAAAACAAAGGAAAGGAACACCGGCATGGAACAGGTAGAACATACCGCACCTCACCCGCGGAAGGGAACGCATTTGACGTACGAAGAGCGCATTCAGATTGAGGTGTTGCACCGGAGGGGAGAACCGGCCGTCCGGATTGCCGCGCTGCTCGGACGTGCGGAGCGTACCATCCGGCGGGAGCGTCAGCGCGGCTGGCTGACCTATCGTACCGGACGCGATTCCGCCGAAAAGCGCTATAACGAGGCGCGCGGGGTCAGACGGTATATGAACAGCGGCGTAAACGATCGAATCCGGCACAGATCAACCCGTAGTTGGCGGCGTTTCTAAAGGAGCAGATTGTGGTCAAACGGTGTTCTCCAGCGGTGTGATTCGTGTACTCAATGAAATCGAACGGCAAATGAGGGTTGAGACATTCCACAGTATTTTTCCCCGAACAACGGCAGTGAACGGCTTGATTATGCCGGAATGGAGCACTCGTTTAAAAGCGGGAAGCGGACGCATCTGTATTACGCCCATCCGTACAGTGTGTGGAAACACGGAAGTAATGAACATGCGAATCGATTCATCCGGCGGTTTATTCCGAAAGAGAAAAAGTTAGGACGAATCAGCAGAAACATGCTCCAGGAGATCGAAACCTGGATCAATACCTATCCACGAAAACTATTGAATTTTAAAACAGCGGAAGAACGGTTCACTCGGGAAATGGCGGCATGAATCAAAAAGCTTCAACCGGACACTTGCTTTTACAATCTACCCCCTGCACAGAAAAGTTAAAAAAAGCAGATTGGTTTTTGACAAGTGTCCTGCTCTCCCGTACTTTATGCGCTTTCCTTTAAGGGCCGGTAGCTCAGTTGGTAGAGCATGTGACTTTTAATCACAGGGTCCCGGGTTCGAGTCCCGGCCGGCTCACTCAGAATAGACGAATTTCCCCGCTAAATGAGCCCGGTGCCTGAAGATCAGTATCCGGCAGTCCGATGCTGCAGATATAAAAAAGCAGGAAGAGAGCTCCGCTTTATTTATTTTTGCCGGTTTTTTTTATCAACAAAAATAATGACGGGCCGATACGTTTTGGCTTCAGTTTCGTCCATCTGCGCATAGGCGATAATCACCACTTTATCACCGGGATGCCCAAGCCGGGCGGCAGGGCCGTTTAACTCAATAATACCGGAACCGCGTTCGCCGGAAATGGCGTACGTGATCAAGCGATTACCGTTATTCTGATTCACCACATGCACCTGTTCACCCGGCAGGATTCCGGCAGCATCCAGCAAATCCTGATCCACCGCAATACTGCCTTCATAATCCAGCTCGGCGCCGGTCAGTGTTGCCATGTGAATCTTCGATTTCAGCATTATTAAAACCATTTTCTTCACCGTTAGCGATTACAGTCCTGTGCAAAATTCTTCGATATTTTAATCAGCGATTTTCTGCTTCTATTTTATTCGGGCGATGGATAGTAGCATTGAGCAGTTAAATAGCGACTAAAAATGAAAGTAAAAATGTCGCGCGAAGGATGGCGGAGAGAGAGGGATTCGAACCCTCGTTACCCCTTTCAGAGTAAACACGCTTTCCAAGCGTGCGCGTTCAACCACTCCGCCACCTCTCCGGTTAAATTGAGCGTACGAAGTTAACAGATTCTACCTGCGAAATCAACCGGCAGCTGTATTTTTCTTACCATTGCTGCTATGAGGGTAGATGTAAAAGCAAGTGTCCGGTTGGAGCTTTGTGGTTCATGCGGTGATTTTCTGATTGAACCGTTCTTCGGCTGTTTTAAAATTCAAGATCTTCCGGGGACAGGTGTTAATCCATGTTTCAATTTCGTGAAGCATTTTTCAGCTGAGTCGTCCGGTTTCCTGCCTTTCGGAATAAACCGCCGGATGAACCGGTTTGTGTTCTCGTTTCCACGCACTGTACGGTTACATATACGTTGAATCGGATCGGTACCGGTGCTTGCGCATCCTCTTCTCCCACAGCGATTCATGACCCGGGCTGAGGACCCTGCCGAGATCGATCAAGTTGTAAACCTTCTTCATACACCCGCATACGGTTCATCTTCCATCCGGCATGCGGCTCCCGCCGGAGAATAACGCTTAAGTGCAAATGTTATCAGGCGACACCGTTTATTGAAACGGAACTGTTTATTTTTTTTAACCAACATGTTATTCGTAAATCCATGAACGACGATTATGAGCTGATTGACAGCGGCGACGGGCGCAAACTCGAACGCTTTGGCGATGTAAAACTTGTGCGACCCGCCGGACAGGCAGTGTGGCATCCGGCGCTGCCGGAAAAAATCTGGAACGATGCCGCCGCCGGTTTTGATCGCGACGCCGGCAACCGCTGGCATAACCGCCACAACCTGCCCGATCAGTGGAACATCAGCGTCTCCGGAATTACATTTAACCTTTCATCCACCGATTTCGGTCATCTCGGAATTTTTCCGGAACAGCGCGTCATGTGGAACTGGATTCGAGAAGCGGTGCGTGAACGCAAAGAAAAAACCGGTACGGTCAGCGTATTAAATCTATTTGCCTATTCCGGCGGTTCAACGCTCGCCGCGGCACAAGGCGGCGCCGAAGTCTGCCACCTCGATGCCTCCAAAGGAATGGTTGAATGGGCGCGCGAAAATGCGGCACTGAACAACCTGCAGGATGTATCGATCCGCTGGATTGTCGATGATGCCGCCGGATTTCTCCGGCGCGAGTTAAAACGCAACCGCCATTACGATGCCATCATTCTCGACCCGCCGTCATTCGGGCGCGGAAAAAAGGGAGAAGTGTTTAAAATTCAGGAACACCTGCCGGTACTGCTCGACCTCTGCCGCGATCTGCTCTCAGAAAACCCGCTCTTTTTACTGTTAAGCTGTCATACACCGGAATATTCCCCAATGACTCTGCAAAACCTGTTAGCACAATGGCTAAAAAACTCCGGCGGCAAAACCGACTGCGGCGAGATGCTCCTCACCGGCAGCGCCGGTGTTATGCCTCTGCCCAGCGGCGCGTTTGCGCGATGGATTGCGTAAGTTGAACTTCATTGTGCTGGCGCCGGCGGTGCCGGCGGCGGAGCCGTTCCGTGGAACTGCCTTTTTTGCAAATTCAATTTCAATGGCAAGTGCATGCAGTTGCCGGTCGATCGGATAGATGCAGAGGTTCAACAATGCAAGCGCGCCGGTTGCCGCAACTTCGGGGGCAGCGGACAAATGTGGAGGAGAAACTCTTCTGTGCCCGCCCGCGCTTGTTGGGCAAAAGTCTGTGTTCGTCCATGTTTTTCATAGGTTCTTCCCGTTGCCAGAATTTTTACCCTGCCGTATGCTCACACCATGAATTTTAATGTTCTTTATCACGACAACCATCTGCTGGCAGTGAATAAACCGGCTGGGCTGCTGACACAGCCGAGCGGAACGGAGCGTACCAGCCTGGAAGACTGCGCAAAGGCATATATCAGGGAAGTCAACAATAAATCCGGCAATGTGTTTCTGCATGCAGTGCACCGTCTTGACCGGGTGGTCAGCGGAGTGGTTTTATTTGCCTGTACCGGCAAAGCGCTGTCGCGGCTGAATGCCGATATGCGTGCGCGCCGGTTTAAAAAACTTTACCATGCCGTTGTGTCCGGCACGCCGCCGGAAGCTGCCGGTTCGCTGTTCCATTATTTACTGCATGGCGATTTTAAAGCGGAAGTTGTCGGAGAAAATCATCCCGGTGCGCGCGAATGCAGGCTGGAGTATCGCGTATTACAAACCGGCGGTGGAATTTCACTGCTCGAAATTCAACTGCACACCGGGCGCTATCATCAGATCCGTGCACAACTGGCGGCCGCCGGCTGCCCGGTTCTCGCCGACGGAAAATACGGTTCGCCGGACAAACGTTCCGGCGGAACAATTGCACTGCATCACAGGCAGCTCACGGTGATTCATCCGGTGAGTAAAGAAAGTATCGTCATCGACGCACCCTATCCGCTACACTTCCCGGCAGTAAAAAATTAAATAAATAGAATTTATGAAATCAGTTTTTAATATTCCCAACTCCATATTCGCACCGGCCCTGCGCTTTGCCGGATATATTTTTATCGTACTTGCTGTCGTCGGACTCATCACGCTCGACGCCTATAACACAAACGTTAAACCGTTCTCCGAAGCCTCGTGGACCGAGATGTCGCAACTGACCGTTCTTTTTTTCTGTGCGGCAATCTGCCTGTTTATGTCATATAAATATTTTTTCCGCCGGTCGGCATTTCTGCTGGCCGCTTTTTTCGCAGCTTCGTTTATTCGTGAAATGGACGGCTTTCTTGATCAATGGCTTGGACACGGAAGCTGGGTATATTTTGTCGCGCCGCTTGTGATCGCCGCACTCTGGTTCACCTGGCGCCATCGAAGTGAGTTTTTCAACGAACTCAAACTGTTTCTGCCATCCGTCGCCGGCGGGTTTTTTAGCTGCGGATTTTTAACCACTTATATTTTCTCACGTTTCTTCGGCCGCAAATTTTTATGGCGGAGCCTGATGGGCGAAGAGTATCTGCGCAGTGTTAAAATGGCGGCGGAAGAGAGTGTTGAACTGCTCGGCTATGCCTTTCTGCTCTTCGCTGTAATCGAGCTGTGCGTGCTCGCAAAAAACATCACCGTACGACGCGCCGGAAATTAATGTCATCGCCGGCGACATGTTCATCGGAAACAAACCGGTAGAAAATCCGCATAGCGCTTTATCAGCTGACTCGACACCGTCTGAAAAATCGATTCTAAAGTTTTTTTGCCGTGATTTTTTAATTCATCCAGATGCGTCGATAACGCAAGCGGCGTTAATACATATACAAACGCTGTCCCATGTAGATTCCGGCAAACCCGTTAGCCACAGCAGATATGAAGCGAAGGAGTTATGGTGAAGAGTTAACTATGGAATATGCATATATATAATCCTGGGGATTTGTTGTATGATCAATGAGTGCGTAGATTCCTTACAAGTCATTCTTTCATATAGAAAAATCAAATTTTAATGCCAATATTTATTTACAGATAAACTCTGTAAAAAATCTTTAAGAAAACAGGTGCAATAAATCTGAAGAAGAGATACACTCAACAAGTTAATATAAAAAAATATAGTGAGAGAAAACATTACATCAAAGGTAAAAGCATTTCAAAACAGATTTTAAAATACCTTTGTACTCATCGGTATTTAAAAGCAAGTAAGTCCAGCGGATTGCTTATTATGAATTTTACTTTTTATCAAATAGTTATATGAGCTGGTTTTTTCATGTAATTGAAAAGAAAAGCTGGTTAAGGAAATCGGATTTCTAATACCAGTGAACTTGACGAGAAGGAGGTGTGTTGTGGCAACAAACCCTATAGGTAAAGGTACAAAGACTATCGGCATAAACATGCCGCAGGGAATGGCTGAAGAGCTGGAAAAGCGTGCTCACTCGATGCATATTTCGAAAAGCAAATACTGTAAAATCATTCTTGATCAGTGGCTGGCATCCGGAAAGAAATTGACGCTGGCTGAAAAAGCCAGATAGTTAACGGTAAATAAATCCGGTTATTCAAAAATTAAAATTTAGCATCGTTGAAGTTTTTATTTATAAAATACGGCGTATGATGGAAGAGCGTCTTAGAAATGAAAAAAGCACCGGTCATCTTTTTCTTTCAGATAGTTACAACAAAAGGAAAATAATGACACGCGGCGCTCCATACCATACTCAGGGCATTACGGGGTTCAAATTTCAAACGGCGGAGTTTTTAGTGTAACGGCCGGAACAGACACGCTTGAGTCTGGCCGGAACGTTCCGCTGAATTTACGGTCTCTTTACCGGTTAAAAACCGATTTTTCGTGCCGGTGCGACGGGTGATCTGCCATGATTGCATCCGCTCCGGTTTTTCGTACTCCGTCCGTGCCGATGCCAGTTTCCCTTTACCTGCTTTTCTGGAAATCTGAAGGACACATGCCGGTGGATTTCTGCAGTACTTTACTCAGATGCGTAGCGGATTGATAACCGACATCGAGTGCGATTTCGGCGACGGTCTGATTCCCCGCTGCAAGCTCTTTTTTTATCCGCTCCAGCCGCAGTTCACGGATATGATCGGCGACGGAACGCCCCAGACTGCGGTAAAACCAGCGGTCGAGTGTGCGACGTGTAATCATCAGGTGCTGCGCCAGTTCTTCGGCATTCATCCGCAGACCTTTCGGTGTTTTTAAAATCTGCAGCGCAGCGGTGACCTGCGGATCTTCGAGCATCTGAACATCGCTTGAGCCGCGCACAGCAATTTGTTTCGGTTTGATAATTGTTTTGTGCGGTACCGGTTTTTTGCTTCGCATCAGCCGGTCGAGCAGTTTACAAGCGGCGATGCCGACTTCCATTTCCGGCAGTTCAATGCTGCTCAGCGCCGGAACGCAGTCGATGCAGATGTTGACCATATTGTCGCAACCGAGTACTGCAATTTCACTTGGGATATGCCGTCCCAGTTTTTCAGCCATTTGAATAAACAGTCTGCCGCCCGGGTCAGAATCTGAAAATACTCCGACGCAGTTCGGCCAGGAGAGAATGGTGTACCGGAATTTCTTACCGTTGAGTTCTTTCCGGGAAAACAGGTTTTCTTCCGGCAGAGTAAAGCCCTGCCGGTGCAGTTCATCGGTGAATCCCTGGCGCCGGTATTTGGCAAATTCCTGTGCGGAACAAATCATGCTGAATGTTTTTGCGCCGCAGGAGATCAGATGTCTGGCCGCCAGCACGCCGATTTCATAATTATCAAATGTGCACAGCGGCCAGTCGGCGATCGACAGCGCCTGAGAAATATTTATAATCGGACAGTCCATTTTTTTGGCAGCTGCCTGCATTTCCGGCGTGGAAATTTTTAAAATTGCGCCGTCAAATTTTGTGCGGGGAAATTTTCCGTAAATTCCCAGGATTACCGGAATCAGCGAAACCTCGCGCCAGCCGGTGCGTCCGGCATAATCCAGCACCGCCGGCAGCAGCTGTTCCACTTCCTGCGGCGGTAAACATAATGCAATGTGCTTTTCCATGCAGATGATAAGCTTCATGGAAATTTCGCCGGTGTCAAGAGGTGTTGTCTAAAAAAGAGCGGTCATGCTGTCCGGTTTTTCCGGCTGGACTTTTCCGGCGGCTGTGTAACATGTGAAAAATAAAATTCGGAAAATATAAAATTTTAGAACCGGTGCAGTCACAGAGGAAGTAAAGATGCAATTATCCATTATATCATTTTTCTTTGCAGTCAGCCTGTACGGATATGCGGATACCGGCGTACCAATCAAAGTCGCCGTTGCCGGAAGTTCCGCCTGTGAGTCGTATTATTCCGGTTCGCCGGAACTGATCTGGGGCTGGGGCGAAGTGATCGGCAATTATTTTAAACCCGGTGTGGCCGTGTTGAACCATGCAAAAAGCGGACGCAGTACAACAAGTTTTGTGGCGGAAGGGCTCTGGAAAAACCTGCTGGCGGATAAGCCGGATTATATTCTGATGACGCTGGGGGCGAACGACACCACCAATAAACCCGGCTATACTGATCCAAAAACAACGTTTCGCGATAATCTCCGGCGTTATGCAGCGGATGCCGATGCCGCCGGCGCGCGCATTATTTTTGTAACCCTCAACACGGCAATGAATTTTAACGCCGGTAAAACCGGAGCGGTGTTTCATAAATCCGGCAAAGCCATCCGCCGGGAGCGGATTGAACATTCGCTGGCGATTCGTGAAGTGGCGGCGGAGTTAAACAAACCCTGCCTTGAACTTTGGGATAACCAGGTGCGCGAATGGGAAGAACTGGGTGAAGAGAGAGCCGCCGGATTGTATAGAATTACCAGCCAGGGAACTATCGATCCCAGCCACACCAATAAAGAGGGCGCAGAACGTATTGCGCGAATTATCATGCGCGAACTGGCAGCCAGTGAATCGCCGCTGGCGGCGTATGTTGATTTGAATGCTGTTGAGGCCGACGCCGGCAAAGCAGCCGGGCGGTAAGCCGGGTTAAGCAGTACACTGCACGGCTATGTTTTACCGGAGAGATTCATGTCTAAAAAAGTATAGTATTTATGACCTATTTTTACATTGGTACTTTTTTTACAGAGGCTCATAGTCAAGTGATTCATAATTAAATACGAAGGAAGTTATTGATGAGCAAACATCCGGTCAGCCAAGATTTTGCAGACGTTGTAAAGCCGAAGTTTCCGCTGAACATTTTCCTTTGGTTGCGGCATACATTCATCATCTCTCCGTTTCAGACCTTCTCCGATCTGTTCATCCGCGTTGCAAAATATACGCCGCTGAACTGCCGGATCAAAGCGGCGCTGCTAAAAATGCGCGGCATGAAAATCGGGAAGCTGCCGGTAATTTATGAGCGCGTCTGCGTCGGTCTGCCGTCCAATGTTCAAATCGGTGATTATGTGAATCTGTCACGCGGCGTGCTGCTGGGACCGGGAGCAAAAACACATGAATCGATCGTCATCGGCAATGAAGTGATGATTGGCTACGACGCGAAGCTGCTGGGCAGCGATCATCTGATCCCTGAAGATATCAGCGAACCGATGCGCTGGTCGGGACACACCGATACCGGCGGAATTGTTGTAGAAGATAACGTCTGGATCTGCGCCAACGTAGTCATCACTGCCGGCTGCCGGATCGGAACCGGATCGGTCGTTGCAGCGGGTGCGGTGGTAACCAAAGATGTTGAGCCGTATACAATCGTCGGCGGGATTCCGGCGAAAGTGATCCGGCGGCGGATAAACCAAGCCGGGGTATCATCATGAAAAAAATTAATTTTGCAGTAATCGGATGCGGCATGCTGGCGCGCAGTCAGCACATTCCAAACATTGCGAAATCTGAAAAAACGATATTGCACACCTGTTGCGATCTGTCCGATGAAGCGCTGGCGGAATGCCGCAATAAATTCGGCGTGCTGCACGTCAGCAACGACTATAAAACGGTTATTCACGATCCGGATGTGGATGCGATTTGCATTGCGACTACCGAAAAAATGCGGCTGCCGCTGATTCGCGAAGCCGCCGCCGCCGGCAAGCCGGTTTATTGTGAAAAACCGGTGGCGCGCACGCTCGAGGAGATGTTTGAGATTCAGGCCGTTGTAAAACAATCCGGCATTCCGTTTTGCGTTGGACACAACCGGCGCAGCAGCCCGGCGATGCAGGATGCACACTGGATTTTCCGCAGCCACATGGAAAACCCGCAGCCCTGCCGGTGGCGGTTTGACCGCGAGGGCGCCGACCGTCCGCCGCGCGCGGACGACGGCACTGCCGCCATGTCCGTGCGGATTAACGACGACTGGTACAGCTGGAAATCCTGGGTGTTTGATAAAGAGCAGGCGCCGCACGGCCCGATGCTGTTTGAAATGACGCACTTCACCGATCTGTGCAACTGGTTTCTGGCCGCCGAACCGGTAGAAGTGATGGCGATGGAACAGGGCATGCTCAATCACGGCATTATCATCCGCTATAAAACCGGAGAAATTGCCACACTGCTGATGGGCGCCAACGGAACGTTCGGCTATCCGAAAGAGCTGTATGAAATGTTCGGCAACGGCGCAGCAGTCGTGGTTGACCACATGCTGGAAGTCCGTACCGCCGGAATTACGAATGCGCCGGCGCGTATCATTTATCCGATGCTGAACGATCATCATCCGGACATCGGCCAAGAAGGCGGACTGTTCGGCTGGCTGGAGAAAAAAGCGGCGGCGTGTGAGGATGTGATAAAAACCGGCGATCCGATGGCACAGTTTACGGCCGAGCCGGACAAGGGACACGCGCATGCCATCGACCGGTTTGTGGAGCAGATTCACGGTTGCGGGCCGGTGGTGTGCGGCATTGATGACACCGTCCGGGCAACGCTGGTGGCCTTCGCCGCCATCCGTTCTGCACATGAAAACCGGACGGTAAAACTTTCAGAGTTTCATCCCTGATGATAATTGCGGGACACGGTTGCCTGCGGCTTTGCGTGAAAAAATTCTGCACGCAGAGCCGTAAAGAAAAAGAGATTTTAACCGCGCAGGACACCAAGGACAATTTATCGTAGATAAAAATGGAAGGTAGCAACAGTGTTTATTGAAAAAGGTATGAGAGCTGGAACCCGGGATCTGCAAGCAGCCGGTTCGCCAGTACGATTAATTTGCGCGCCACTGCGATGAGCACTATTTTTTCTTTTTCCGCTGGCAATGAGCCGTTCGTAAAACTCCTTCAGGATCGGATTACTCCGCCGTGCACTCATGGCACACATGTAGAGTGCACGCCGCACTTCCGCGCGGCCGCCATGGATATGGCGCTGGCCGCGGAACTTTCCGCTGTCACGATTGTGCGGCGCTAATCCGGCCGGTGCTGTTTGTCAAAGAACGCTATTATGAGTCGGCGGTGAAAACCGGCCACCGCACAAAATTCTGGGAAAGCATCAAAGAATCGTGTTTATGCGGTCCGCTCTGGGGCGTGATCGGCATTACATTTTTCCTGATTCTCGGCAGCGGCATCAGCAATACACTGGGACAGTATGCCAGCATCTATCTGCTTTACGGCGGTGATCTGAGTTCGGCCTCCGTGCTCAACGGCGTGCGCTCCACCGGTGTGATGCTGGTTGGCATTCTCGGCATTCCGCTCTGGACATGGCTGAGTGAACGGCTGGATAAAAAATTTCTCGTCGGAATTATGCTTTCCTGCACGGTGATCGGACATTTGCTGAATATTTTCTGCTTGCGCCCGGATATGCCCTGGCTGTGGCTGGTGTCATCAATTTTTGAATCCGGTGCGGCCGGTGCAGTCTGGCTGTTCCTGCCGTCGATGAAAGGCGATGTTGCCGATTACGACGAGGTATATACGCATACCCGCCGGGAAGGTTCACTGAATGCGTTTCATTCCTGGTTTGCCAAACTGGCGGTTACTCTCGGCGCCGGACTGGGCGGATTTGTTCTGCAGTCCAGCGGATTTAACGCACTGCTCGGAGAACAGACGCCGGACGTGCTGTTCCGGATGAAATGGATTTATATTCTGCTGCCGATTGTATTATGGAGCAGTACGCTCCTGTTCATCTGGCTCTATCCACTCACCCGTGACCGGATGAAAGACATCAGAACTGCACTGGAAGCCCGGCGCGGAACGGTTTAGATCATTTTTTGTTAATTTGACGCATATTTTTGCTGGGACGGCCCCTTTTCCGATTGAAAAGATGGAGGGTCGCCGGCCTCGGCGACCGCGGACGGCGAGGCCGCCGTCCCTCCAAAATCACATTTTTACAGGTTCTTTTTCACCGGCGATCGCCTCGGCATTGAAATGATAAATTAAAAGCCACCGCTCAAAAATTATCGCTGTCCATATTTCCGGATGCACGCCTGATAATGTTCGATATTTTCAATCGGTGTTTTTCCGGCCATGCCGGAACTCTGAAAAAAATATCCCGGTTCATCTTTTATAACCGCCACCGTTTCCTGAACCATCCGTTCAATCTGTTCCGGCGTGCCGTGGCTGACCACCGCCGGCTTCATTCCGCCAACGATGATTTTTCCGGAAAAACTTTTTACAACTGAAGTTAAATCCGTTTGTCCGTCCACCGCAATTCCGTCAAAGCCGGTGGCGGCAATATCAGGCAGTAATGCGGTGACATTGCCGTCGCAGACAAACACGGTTTTCTTTCCGGCGGTGCGAATTATCGAGCTGACTTCACTGTAACGGTCATAAATGAATGTTCTGTACCATTCCGGCGGAAACATCGGGCCGTTCGCGCTGCACAAATCATCATGACAGCCAATCAATGGCAAATTATCCACTGCAGCAATAGCAGAAAGGTCACGTTTTGAAAGTTCCCAGAACTGATCGAGAATTTCTTTAAACCGTTCCGCATCGGTCATCGCCGCCAGCATAAAATTTTCCCAGCCGAAAATTTCCACCGGCCACATAAACAACGTGTGATAATACCAGCCGATCAGCAGGCAGTCGTCGCCCAGCAATTCCTGTTTTTCTCTATAATAATTTCGGAAAAACTCAATCCGCTCATCGAGCGTTGCGGAATCGTGTTCAAGCGGATTGAACTCCAGGACATCTTCCGGTGAATCGAACATATATTTTTTCATCGCCAGCGTGGGCGCAATGCCCCAGAACGATCCTGAACAGCTCATGCCCAGATTGTCATACATCGACCGGTACGGCTTGGCGGTCTTTTTTTGATACGCTTTCAGATACGCTGCGGTATCTTCATTTTCTATAAAATCAACCTCATTATAATACCGCACCAGTGGAAAGTTCCATTCTGCAATACCGCCGGCAATACAATGCGTCATGTCAATATCGCAGACTTTCAGCAGATCGATGGTGGTCCGTTCTGTATCTTCCCAAATATCATACGATGCAATTTTTTTCGCCAGTAAAACATTATCCGGAAAATCCCATTGCGGAATCCGGTCACTCATCACCTCGTTAATTGCATTCAGCGCGCGTTCTCTACTCATTTTTTCCTTACCTGATTTTCCGGGAATATAATTCGACGGAATTTTTTTGCCAGCTTATTGAACGGGTGCGGCAGGTTTTTTCTTTTGCCAATGATTGCAATATTGTTATCTGCCGCAAGAAGCTGATTTAAGGAGGCTGATAATGAACCTGTTTCATTTGATAATTGTGTCTTTTCTGTTTTTGTCTCTCCCCGATTCCGGTTGCGCCGGAAATGAGTCGCCGCACTCATTCGCGGCTCAGGTTGAAAAACTGCGCGGACTGGATGCGGATTCCACTCAGAAGCTGAATGCATTAATTAATAAGGCGGCGCTGCTGGCGCAGGAACCGGTCTGGGCGCGGTCGGGTGATATTGAGGAAATGACCGGCGGCCCGAAAGTTAAGAACGGTGTGAATGTAAAGTTCTATGATTTGAGCTCAAAATATTACACTGTTGTCGACCGGATCGGTGAAGAGTGCGCGGTGATGTACGGACTGGCGTGCAATGACATCGGCATTTCGGATTTTATTTTAAATGAACTTCCTTATATGGCGGCGGCGTACCGCCTGTCACCGGCGCCGGAATTAAAAAGCCGCATAACCAATCAACTGCGTGAACTTACGGAATGGATTCCTTTTCAGCGGCAGGGCTGGATTCTGCCGCATCTGCCTGCCGGTCATCCCTGGCTTTCGACAAATGTAAATGACGGTATTTATCTGGCCACCGCCAACCTGATTCAGGCGATTGTTCTTTCACTGGATATTCTGCCGGCAGATTTTTTTGCCGGCGATGAGGTTCTCCGGACGGATCTGCTTAACCGCATTCGCACAGAGGTTGAATTAACACATCACGACTGGGTGAATGCGATTCCGGATTTTGTGCAAAAGCCGTTATATCAATCAAACAAATGGATCGTGCCGCTGTCCGGAATGATGATCGGCGCGGCATATCTCGGCGATATGCAGGCTGTTTACGAATACGGTGTGGAACAGCTGCTGCCGTCGATTGATACCATCGGTGCTGACGGATCAATGAGCGAAGGATTCGGCTACGGACTTTCCCGCTCAACCTCTTCACTGCTGCTGTGCAAACGGATGATGGAAATGAACGGTGACAACCGGTTTTCCAATTCCGGCAATCTGATCAATATTGCCAAATGGGCGGTGCTGGGATTTCAGCCGGGGGGAAATGTGGTGAATGCGTTCGACTGGTACAGCGGACAGCGCCTTTACGGCATCACGTCGGTGCATGAAACCATAACGCAGCTGGCGGCAATTACGTCGGATGACATTTATTTCTGGATTCTGAAAAATATGTACACCGATCCAAGTCCGACACTGTTCGGTATGCTGTCGCTCTCCGGAATTTCAACCGCCGCGGCGGCGATGCGAGTGATTATCATGACCATCTGGACCGCGGTCATTTGAATCTGATTTTTAACGGGAAGCCGGTGTTAATTGAAGCCGGAACGCCGGGCTATTCCGATCCGGTGTACAAAAGTTATTATCGATCCGTTGCGGGACACAATGTTTTGCAGGTTGGTGATAATGTAAATATCGGCAAGGGTATTGCCACGCTGACGCATACAAATATCACGGAAACTTCCGGTGAGGTTACCATGCGTACCGGACTTGCCGCCGGGATGGCGTATTATCCGGTGGAGTGGTCGCGCAATGTTTCGTGGCAGTGCAGTTCTGCCAACCGCGTCGCGGTGCAGGACGGTGTAAAATTGGAGAGTTTGCAGAATGTAACGTTTCGCTGGCACCTTGCAACCGAAGTGGAGCCGGAGATTCGCACAGAAAACGGTGCGATTAAAATTCATGTCCCGGCGGGAGAAATGAAACTCGGCGCGGAACTTTATACGTCACCGGAAATCAATCTGCAGATATCGGCATCCACCGAAATCTCCATCAACTCCGTGCCAGCGTTCGACCACACCTTAAAATACCGGATTCCCCGGCATCAGCACCGTGTCATTGAAATCACAACGAAACGCGCCGTAAAAGAGTTTTCAATGGAAACGGTGATCAGCGATTAACTACAGGTTTTTGCATGACAGGCGTAGAAAGAATCCACCGCATTCTCGAGCGGAAACCGGTTGACCGGATCGGTTTGTTTGAACACTTCTGGGATGATACACGCAGAAAGTGGGAGGCGGAAAGACATCTGAAACCGGGTGAAAGTTATGACGATCATTTCGGGTTTGATCTGTCGATTATATACTGCCTCAATGAAATCGCGGATCTTAATTTTGAAAAACAGATTATCGAGGAAACGGTAGAAACGCTGCTTTACCGCGACGGGAACGGAGCCGTACTGCGCACACATAAACAGCATACATCGACACCGGAGCACGTTGATTTTTCCGTTAAAAACCGTGCTGACTGGGAAGAAAAATCAAACCGCTGTTAACTCCCGACCGCCGCCGGATTGATTTTGACGCCTACCGTTCTGCGAAAGCGGCGTGTGCAGAAAAACAGCGTTATTTCAACTGGGTGGGACGCATGCCGTTTGAATTGATGCATCCGGTCTGCGGACACGAATATATGCTGATGGGCATGGCGCTGGATCCTGACTGGGTGAAAGACATGGTAAACACCTATGTCGAACTGGTCATCAACCTGCTGGAAATTCTGTTTGCGGAAGAAGGCAATCCGGACGGGTTATGGTTTTATGAAGATCTCGGGTTTAAAGAACGCCCGTTTATGTCGCCGCAAATGTACCGTGAAATTATTCAGCCCGGACATAAACGGCTGTTTGATTTCGCACACGGACGCAATCTGAAATGTATTGTTCACTCCTGCGGTATGGTTGAACCGTTAATTCCGGCGCTGATTGAGGCCGGCATGGACTGCCTGCAGGCGATGGAAGTGAAAGCCGGCATGAATCCGGCAAAATTGAAAAAACAGTTCGGCGGTCAGATTGCGTTTTGCGGCGGCATGGATATCCGGAATCTGGCGGCGAATGATCTGCCGGCGATTAACGCCTGTTTAGAATCGCTGCTGCCGGTGATGATGGACGGCAGCGGTTATATTCTGCACTCCGACCATTCCATTCCCGATCAGGTTGAATATGAAACGTACCGTTATTTTATCAGCTGCGGTCTGGAAATCGGCAGGTATAAATAGTTTTTTGAATCCATATTGCAGCGGGCTGATACTCGGCATGTGAACATCGGCGCAAGCACTGGAAATGACAATTGAATATTATGACAGTTCCGCGAGTCTTTTGAGTTCTCAAACATTATCCAGCAGTACATCCGGGATAACGTTCGGTTACACCGGATCTGTATTGAACGGGTACACAAACCCGCCGGTTGTTTTGCTCACACCGGTGTGAAATTCTATTGCCATGAAAACTTCATTATTACTCCATCGTCGTTTGTTCGCCGCTCTGTCGGTTTCTGCGGCCGCTGTCGCAGGTTCTCTGCAGGCTGAAACATCTGTGATTACTGATCCGCCGCTGCTCGCCGGCAGAAAAGCCATGAACAGTGGACAGCGTGTGCTGATTCCGGCGAAAGGTGCCGTGTCCAGAATTGCACTCGAGCGGATTCCCGGTTTTGCCGGTATCCCCGATTATCCGTTTGCCGGCAACGGTCAGGCCAATGATGCATGCATCTTTCACTTCACATCCAGCGAAACACCGGATATTCAACTGAAATTTCTACGCAGCGGAGTGCGCGCACCGGTAAATGTTTCCAATGCGGCATTTTCAACCTCCCGCCCGAATTCACTGCGTACATCCGCCGCCCGCATGAACACCGCCTTTGGATTGCGGATTGACTTTGGAACCTATGACTCAAAAACAACCGCATTCACCGCCGGAAAAAGTGTCCGCGCCGCAGCCCTGACGGTTTGTATGGGACCGTCAACACCGCAGATCACAGTAACCGTGAAATTTTATGATCCGTCCGGAAAAATGCTGAGCGAGCAGAAAATCACCAATGCGGCAGAAGGTAACAGCTATGGTCTGGCTGCTTATGATGCGGATGCAGATAAAACAACCATTGCATACATCGACTATTCATACGCATCCAGTTCTGCCAATCCGGTAGTTTGCCTTGATGATCTGTCGTTTGCCCCGGCCGGAGGTGCGCAGTGAGTTGTATTCTCCTCCGCTCCTCGTGGCAGAGCATAAACATCGGCGACATCGGACACACGCCGGGTATGCTGTCGATTCTTGAAACGTATCTGCCGGAAGTTGATGTGATTCTCTGGCCGTGTCACATTGATAACGGCGTTGGTCCGATGCTGAAAAAAGCATTCCCACGGTTGAAAATTGCCGACGGAAAAATCGGCGACGACGGCCGCCCGGATACACCGGAGTTGCAGCAGGCATTTGAAGATGCCGACTTTTTCCTGCACAGTTCCGCGCCTGCAGTTGTTGCAGAACCGGAAATGAAAATGTGGTCTTTACTGACCGGTAGGCCGTACGGCGTTTACGGTGTAACAGTGGAGGAAATTTCACCGGAACTGCGCCGGCTTCTCTCCGGGGCAGAGTTTATTTTCTGCCGCGATACCGCTTCGCTGAAAAATATTCAGGAAGCCGGCGTGTCATCACCGTGTATGGAGTTCGGCCCCGATGCAACCTTTGCAATTACACTGCGCGACGATAAGAAAGCCGACAACTTCCTTGCGGCGCACGGGTTGAAAGAAAAAGAATTTATCTGCGCGATTCCGCGCCTGCGGTACACTCCGTATTATAAAATTCATCAGACACCGCCGACCGAAGAGGATTTGCGGCGCGAACGTATTAGCGAACAGCACCGGCAGCGTGACATGTCCGTTTTGCGTGATACGCTGATTTCATTTATTCGGCAGACAGCGGTAAAAGTGCTGGCCTGTCCTGAAATGATCTACGAAATGGAACTGGCGAAAGAAGAGCTGATTGATCCAATGCCGGAAGATGTGAAGCCTTACATGGTCTGGCGTGAGCATTACTGGACACCGGATGAAGCTGCCAGCGTCTACGCCAGAGCTCGTGCGCTGATCAGTATGGAAATGCATTCGCCGATTATTGCGTTGAAACAGGGCACACCGTCAATTTATCTCCGTCTGCCGTCCGACACAATTAAAGGGCAGATGTGGCGCGATATCGGACTGCCGGAATGGATCTTTGAAGTGGAAGAGACGGAATCACCGGAAATTGCGGCGGCACTCATTACGCTGAATGCCGATTATTCCGGAACACTTCGCAAATCCGAAAAAGCACTGGATTATGTTCAGCTTCGGCAGAAAGAAACAGCGGCGGTTATTTCAAAAGTATTAAACAATCGTCATTGCTGCGCTTAGAGCGTATTAAGAAAAATTATAGCCACAAGAAACACAAAAATACACAAAAGTGTAATGTATCGCAGGCATCTTTGCCTGCCTTGGGAAATCCGCAGATAACGCAGATGAACGCAGATGTTTAAACCACGGGATACACAACACACACCGAAGTTTTGCAGAAAGCATCAGGCATTCAGGGATTAGCAGAGAGGCAGAGCAGTAGACGCGGCGCCCTCGCCGCGTTCCGTGTTCAGGGGTTTCAGTTTACAGTTGAGAGTTGAAAAGTTCTCAGTGCGCTCTGCGGTTTATCAATCATTCGGCCCATAATTATTTTGCGATTTTTGCACGTTTTTGCGGCTATACATTAATTTAAAATGCTCTAGCGCGGCTGTCAGTTTCCGGATTGAGGAAAGGATTCGCCCGGCACCCAGTCTCCTTGAATTGAAATCTGTTGCGGAAATTCCGGCAGGCCGATCTGGTTGTTTTGCAGCAGCGAAAGAAGCAGTGATACTGCGGCGCGCCCGACGCGGTCGGTCTGCGGATTGACTCCGGCGATTCCCGGTTCCTTTCGATACACTAAATTAATTACCCGGCAGTCACCGGGAATGGAAATATCCGATTCTTTCAGCCAGTCGTATTCACGGGTTCCGGCAATAAGGATAACTTCCGGTGTGTATTTTTTAATCCATTCCAAAAATTCTTCTGTCGAAAAATCCGGTTTCGTATTTGTAATAAACGGAATGCGGTTTTTGACCGGAATGTTGCGCTGATGATGTAGAAACCGCGACGACATACTGAAATTAGTTTGATCGTCCCGCAGGTTTTGCACCGCAAATCCGATTTTTTTAATATATTCCTGCTGGATGACGCGGAACGCGACATCCATATTATGGATATAATCTGAAACAACCTGATGAATCGGATCTTTTTCACCGAATCCGGCATGTACTGCCGCAAAGCGGGAAAGGTCAAGAATCGAACGCAGCCGGTCCAGAGTGCCGCCGGAAAAAATCAGCAGTCCGTGGATTCCGCGCGTCAGTAAAATTCTGGAAAGTCCCGGCATCGGATTGTCCAGATCGATAACAAATTCATCAATCTTTAGACCGGACGCATCCGCTTCCTGCCTGATTCCTTCAAAAAGCTGCACATAAAACCGATCGCTTTTTTCCAGCGAGGTCGAACTGCGTTTTGCAAGATTCAGCAGCGCAATGGTTTCCGTGCGTACCGCGCTTTTGCACCGAAGCTGCGTCATTAACGCTCCGACCAGCGGGTTGGGGCGGTAGCCCATTTCTTTAGCAATTCGCAGAATTTTTTCCCGCGTTTCCGCCGGAATTCCCGGATGATTTCGCATGGCCATGGAAACCGTCGATTTTGCATATCCGCAGCGGTCTGCAATATTTTGTAGAGTAAACCTGTTTTCCATTACCGATCCTCCCTGCCAACAGTAGAGCAGTTTGTACGGGTCCATTCGAGAAAATCCGGACTCCCCTTTTCAACCGGCAGAACAAGAATGCATGGGCATTCATAAGGATGAAGCTCACAGATGCGGGCGGTGAGTTTTTCAGTATTGCCGCCGGCGGTTTTTATGATCATTACGGTTTCTGTTTCGCGGCGGACGCTCTCCTCCTGCCGGTAAACGGAAGTGATGCCTGGAAAAATATTGGCGCAGGCCGCGAGCCGTTCAGCAATAATTATTCCGGCAATTTTCTCTGCGTCTTCACGTGATGGCGTTGTGATGTAAATAAGCATGGCTTTCATGAAAGCTTCATCGGCTGTTATTATACCACCGTGTCTCGCCGGAAAGGATGGCTTCCGCTTCTTTCGGCCCCCAGCTGCCGGATTCGTAAATCGCCGGTTTTATATTTCCGGCGCGGCGCCGGATTTCGTCGATCACCGCCCACCCAGCGGCGGCTTCATCGGAACGCGTGAAAAGCGTTGCATCGCCGCGCATGGCGTCGAGCAGCAGGCGTTCGTAAGCTTCCGGCAGGGCTTTGTCCCAGCGTCCGGCGTAGGAAAAATCCATATTGATGTTTTCAACGATCATCTGCATAGCCGGTCGTTTTGCCGAAACCTGCAGAAAAATTCCTTCGTCAGGCTGGATGCTGAAAATGAGCGTGTTCGGTTTGGCAGCCGTCAGATCACATACATCACCCTCGCACGCAACGTGCTGAAAGAGCGCCAGCGGCGGCATTTTAAACTGAACCAGAATTTGAGTAGTTTTTCCGGCGAGCCGTTTTCCGGTGCGCAGATAGATTGGCACGCCCGCCCAGCGCCAGTTGTTAATCTCCATCCGCAGCGCGACAAAAGTTTCGGTGTCCGATTCCGGAGCCACCCGGTCCTCTTCGCGAAACGCCTTCATCCCGTTTCCGGCGCCGTACTGCGCAAAACAGATCGCCGGATTCTTTTTGCGATCTGTGTCGAGGCGAAGCGTCCGTAGAATTTTCAGTTTTTCATTCTGGATGGACGCTGCCTCGAAACCGGCCGGCGGCTCCATTGTCACCAGACACAGCAGCTGGAACAGGTGGTTCGCCACCATATCGCGCAACGCGCCGGCGGTGTCGTAATACGCGCCGCGTCCGCTTTCCATGCCGACTGTTTCGGCGGCGGTGATCTGAATGTGATCCACATAGGTCCGGTTGAATACCGGTTCAAAAATTGCGTTCGCCAGCCGGAAGGAAAGAATATTTTGCACGGTTTCTTTGCCGAGATAATGGTCAATCCGGTAAATCTGTGATTCATCCAGTTTTTCGAGCAGCGACTGGTTGAGCGCCAGGGCACTGCTCAGATCGTATCCGAACGGTTTTTCGACAATTACGCGTGTCCATGAGCCGGCGGACGGCGGCTGAACCAGGCCGGCGGCTTGAATCTGTGAGACGGCGGTTTGAATGAATTCCGGCGCGATGGAAAGATAGAAAAGATGATTTTCCGGCATGCCGGCGTCCAGTTTGTTCTTCAATGTGTTGTATGCGCCGGAATCGGCCAGATCGCCGCGATGATATGAAATTTTCGAACAGAAGTGTTTCAGCGACTCATCGTCCACCGGAATCCGGCTGTGTCTGCTCAATGCTTTGGCAATTAGCGCCGCAAAACTTTCGTCATCATATTCGCGCCGCGCAAACCCGATGATGGCAAAATTTTCCGGCAGGATGCCTTCGCGGAAGATGACATAAAGCGCCGGAATCAGTTTCCGGAGCGTTAAGTCGCCGGTTGCGCCGAGAATGATAAAGGTTACCGGTACGCCAATCTGCACATCAGGTGTTTTCATGAGGCAAGCATAATGCGGTTTACGCGGCGAGTAAAGACCGCAAGCCGGCGGGCGGAATTAAGGATTACGCAGTATTAAATCCTTGTCGGGTTTCAGACGGTTGAATAGGCTGTCCGCGTTAATATGAAAATTCTGAACCGTTACCTTTTCAGGTGCCTGCTGTTTCCGCTGCTGTACTGTCTGCTCGGATTCACACTCATTTTTATTATCAGCGACCTGTTTGACAATTTCAGCGACTTTCTTGAAAGCGGCATCGGATTTCTGGATATCCTCTATTATTACAGCCTGATTCTGCCGCCGGTGATTGTGCTGATTATTCCGGCCTGCCTGCTGCTCGCCGTACTTTACAGCCTGTCGCAACTCACGCGCCACAGCGAAATTATTGCCATGCGCGCCGGCGGTGTGAGCATCTACCGCATCGTCATGCCGTTCATTGGCGCCGGAATAATCGCGAGCCTCGTCACAGCCATCATCAACGAAAAAATTGCGCCGGACAGCGCGTACCGCGCCGAGCAGTTTCTCGACTATCAAAAATCGGGTCGCGATGCCGCCACATTTTTTGCGCGCAACATTGCGCTGAAAGACCGCAATCATGTCTGGATGATCGGCCGGATCGATACCCGCAACCATTCCATGTACAGCATTGAACTCATTATTCAGCGTGAGGACGGCTCCGATGCCGAAAAAATTCAGGCGGAAAAAGCGATGTGGATGGACGGCCGCTGGTGGTTCGCCGGAATCACTGTTCAGCACTATCGTGCAAACGGCGATCTGCTCGGCGCGCCGGAGATGATTTCGCACCGTGAAATGCGCGAACTGCACGAAACACCGGCGACGTTCATGGCTGAAATCAAGGATCCCCAGTTTCTTTCGTCGCAGGAGATGATCACCTATCTCAACACCAAAGAGATCACCGGCAACACGCGCACGCGTATGAAAGTGGATCTGCATGCGCGGATGTCAACGCCGCTCATCTGCATCATCGTGACACTGCTCGGCGTGCCGGTTGGCACACACACCGGCCGGCGCGGCGCGCTCGCCGGAATTATGACGGCCATGGGATTTTTCTTCGGGTTCTATCTGCTGCAGCTCGTCGCGCAGAGTCTGGGGAAACAGGAGCTTATTCCGGCGTGGCTCGGCGGCTGGCTGCCGGTACTGGTTTATTTCATTATCGGGCCGGTGTTAATTTATCGGATGCGATAATTCAGTCGAAGGTCGGAAAGTCAGAAGTCTGAAAATCATGAATGGAATAGAAAATCAGCAATGCCTCATTGATGTTCAGGATCTGGCCGTCCATTTCGGCGCGCCGGAAAATCCGGTGCGCGCGGTGGACGGCGTGAGTTTTCAGATTTTTTCCGGTGAAATTGTGGCGCTGGTCGGCGAAAGCGGCAGCGGTAAAAGCATCAGTGCGCTGGCGCTGGCAAAATTGATTCCGGAGCCGGCGGCGCGCATCGCCGGCGGAAAAATTCTGTTTCGCGGTGCCGATACGCTTGCGATGAACCATGCAGAACTGCGTACATTGCGCGGTGCAAAAATTGCCTACATTTTTCAAGAACCGGCAACATCACTTAATCCGGTGTTCACCGTCGGGTATCAGATCGGCGAGGCGATTAAACTGCACCGGCGCGGCGTACATGTAAAAACCGAAGTGAAAAAACTGTTGGCATCGGTCGGGCTGCCTGAACCGGCGCGCGCCGCGAAATCCTATCCGCATGAACTCTCCGGCGGTATGCAGCAGCGCGCCATGATTGCAATGGCGCTGGCGTGCGACCCCGATCTGCTGGTTGCCGATGAGCCGACCACCGCACTGGATGTAACCGTTCAAAAACAGATTCTCGAACTGCTGCTGCAACTGCGCGCCGAACGCGGGCTCTCCATTTTGTTAATCACGCACAACCTCGGCATTGTCGCGAACACCGCCGACCGCATCTATGTGATGCACCGCGGAAAAATCGTCGAATCCGGCGATACAAAAACAGTTTTAAAAAATCCGCAGGACGTTTACACCAAAAACCTCATTGCCGCTGTCCCCCGATTACATCATGAATGAATTACTGACAGTCGAAAATGTGGTTGTTCAATACGGCGAACTTACGGCGGTGAACGGCGTAAGTTTTTCGCTGAACGCCGGAGAAACGCTTGGGCTGGTCGGCGAGAGCGGGTGCGGTAAAAGCTCGCTCGGCCGCGCAATTCTTGGACTCGAAAAAATCTCCGGCGGTACTGTTTTATTTGCCGGACAGGAGGTGAGCCGTTTAAAAGGGCGCGCGCTGAAAAATTTCCGCCGGCAGGCGCAGATGGTGTTTCAGGATCCGTTCGGTTCGCTGAATCCGCGCATGACGGTTGGCTCGGCGATTGAAGAGGTTTTGCTGGTTCACAAAATCGGCGCGAACCGAGCGGCGTGCTACAAGAAAGCGGCGGCGCTGTTTCAGGATGTCGGACTCAGTCCGGACTGGCTGAGGCGTTATCCGCATGAATTTTCCGGCGGGCAGCGTCAGCGGATCGGAATTGCGCGCGCACTGGCGCTGGAGCCGAAACTGCTGATCGCCGACGAACCGGTTTCGGCGCTCGATGTTTCGGTGCAGGCGGAAATTATTACACTGCTCAAACGCCTGCAGCAGGAGCGCGGACTGGCTTATCTTTTTATCGGACACGATCTTGCCGTTGTTCGCGCTATGAGCGATCGTATTGCAGTGATGTATAAAGGTAAAATTGTTGAAATCGGCGATTCAGATCAGGTGTGCGAAAATCCGCAGGATACCTACACAAAAACACTGCTCTCCGCCGTGCCCGATATTGATGCGGCGCTGAAAGATGCCTAAATTGTCTTAAAAATGAGGACGTCTTATGATGAGCATGACACCGTTACGCGAAATTACCGCCGCCGCCCGCGCCGGATTAACAGGAAACTGGGGCAGGGCTATCGGAACCTGTTTGGTTTATATATTATTGCTTCAAAGCGTCGGGCAAATTCCGCTTATTTTTTATCTGATTGTTGGGCCGCTTTCGATCGGTCTATCTGTTTTTTTTCTGAATGTGATGTCCGGTGTTCCGCGTTTTCCACAACTGTTTGACGGCTTCCGGATTTTCTGGAAAGCGACAGGAACATATTTGCTGATAAACTTATTTTTATTGCTTTGGACATTGCTGTTTATCATTCCCGGCATAATCAAAGCCTATTCATATTCGCAAACATTTTTTATTCTGGCGAATGATTCATCGGTTGGCATCCGCGAAGCAATTACGCGCAGCCGTGAATTCATGGATGGGAATAAATTCCGGCTGTTCCTTTTGCAATGGCGGTTTTTCGGCTGGGCGTTTCTGTGTGTCTTAACGCTTGGAATAGGCTTTATTTGGCTGCTGCCGTACATGCAAGCCAGCTTTGCCGCCTTTTACCACGACCTGCTTTCATCCAAAGTGGAAGAGCAGGAAGCATTTCCGGTGTAGAAAAAACGGCAGAACAGAAAGTAGCAACAGTGTTTTTTACTAAAGTTTATGAGAGCTGGAACCCGAGCGTATTGCCTCATATAAAAAAGACACCGAAGGGGTGCAGATTTTTGATCGTTGGTGTTCATGGGAATAGTTCTTTCGTTACAGGTTGTCAAGCGGCGGATGTTCCTGCCAGCATTTCCTTAATATTCGATTTGCGCGGGTGAAGGGGACGTGATATTTTTCCTGATTTAAACCTCGAAAGGAAGATCACAATATGGCGCGTGCATATAATTTTAGCGCAGGTCCGGCAGTTCTGCCGGAAGAGGCTCTTCAACAGGCTCAGGCGGAGCTGCTGGATTTTAAGGAAACCGGTATGTCCATTATGGAAATGAGTCATCGCGGCAAAGAATACACCGCTGTACACGAAGAGGCGATTGCCAACCTGAAAACGCTGTTGAAGATTCCAGACGGTTACAGCGTTCTGTTTATGACCGGCGGAGCAACATCACAGTTTTCACTCATTCCGTTGAACCTGCTCGGCAAAGATCAAACGGCCGACTATATTAATGCCGGGTCGTGGGGCACCGGTGCGGTGAAAGCAGCGAAAAAACTAGGTACGGTGAATGTGATCGCCGACACCTCAAAGGATATCCCGACCCGTATGCCGGAAAACAGCGACCTGAAATTTACGGATGGTGCTGCATATGTTCACATCACGTCGAATGAAACCATTGCCGGAACGCAGGTAAAAGAATTTCCCAAAACTGCTGCACCGCTGATCGCGGATATGTCGTCTGATATTCTGTCGCGACCGGTTAATATTTCGCAGTTTGGTTTAATTTATGCCGGTGCACAGAAAAATCTCGCTCCCGCCGGTGTAACGCTCGTGATCATTCGCAACGACCTCGCCGAGCGCGCGCCGGAAACGCTGCCGGAACTTTTTCAGTACCGTGTTTTTATTAAAGAAAATTCATTAAAAAATACTGCGCCGACATTTCCAATTTATATGCTCATGCTCGTTACGCGCTGGCTGCTTAAAAAAGGCGGCGTCGAAGGAATTCAGAAAATCAACGAAACCAAAGCTGCAAAGCTTTATACTGCAATCGACGCTACGTCGTTCTACACCGGAACCGCACTTGAAAAATGGCGTTCACCGATGAACGTTACTTTCCGTCTGCCGACCGAAGAGCTCGAAGCCAAGTTCATCAAAGAGGCTGCTGCTAGAAGAATGGCCGGGCTGAAAGGACATCGTTCCGTCGGTGGAATTCGTGCGTCCATCTACAACGCATTTCCTTCCGACGGCGTTGATGCACTCGTTGAATTCATGCAGGAATTTGCACGGGCTAATGGGTAAGCAGCGTTTACTGAATAAAAAACGCCGGAAAATTTTTCCGGCGTTTTTATTTTCCGACTGTCATTCAGATGAAATAATTTTGTTGCGATTAGCTGGTGGCTGAGGAGGGAATTGAACCCCCGACACGCGGATTATGATTCCGCTGCTCTGACCAACTGAGCTACTCAGCCTTAAAAAATGACAAGTGAGGAAGATAGGCAAATCCGAATGACGAGGCAAGGTGATTTTAATAACATTGTATTAGCGAATTGACTCATAAAAAAAGACACCGAAGCACGGGCCGCAGAGGGGGGCGGATTGTTTCGTTGACTCATAAGGATGACACCCTGTTGCTGGAGGGAT
>Ga0265293_10004059_pt1 | contig 26287 bp, 20 predicted proteins | sample Munlanlewell138R_FD_192505 | JGI IMG/M metagenome (GOLD analysis project Ga0265293, IMG submission 192505) | Leachate microbial communities from a municipal landfill in Southern Ontario, Canada - Leachate well 138R | ecosystem: Engineered > Solid waste > Landfill > Unclassified | place: Canada...
AGAAGAAATTTTTTTACCCGACTATTACAAAAGAAATAAATACGTTGGAACTCACACATATCCAGGCCCTGGAATTTATCAAATTGTTGTGGAAGACCCCAACAGAAACCTTGGAGTAAATAATATTCCTAATTCTGTAAATACAATGTTTTCCATTTCAACAACTATGATGATAAACCCAAATATTGGTACTAATAACACTCCTATTTTAACACAGCCACCGGTTGACAAAGCCGCAGTTGGACAAATATTTATACACAACCCTGGAGCTTTTGATCCTGATGGAGACAGTTTATCATATAAACTCACAACTTGTCGTGCCGAAAACGGCGAACCAATTGAGGGATACACACTTCCCCAAGCTTCAAGCTCAATTAGTGTAAACGAAATTACAGGAGATTTAGTTTGGGACACTCCTGTATTGCCCGGAATTTACAATATTGCAATGCTTATTGAAGAATGGAGAAATGGAATGAAAATTGGTTCCATAATTAGAGATATGCAAATTGAAGTTTATCAAACAAACAATAAAGCACCGGTGATTTCTAGTAATATGAAAATGTGTATTCAAGCAGATTCGCTTTTAAAACACACCATAACAGCTAGTGATCCAAATAATGATATAATAAAACTTACTGCAAACGGAGCTCCATTTGTTTTGGAAAACTCAGCTGCTACATTTACTCAAACTGTTTCTAACCCTGGATATGCAGAAGCGGAATTTATATGGCAAACTCAATGCGATTTTATTAGAAAACAAGCTTATACACTTAATGTAAAAGCCGAAGACAATAACTCGCCTATTAGTTTAGTTGATATTGCAAATATTAGCATTAGCATTGTTGGACCTCCAGTTAAAGATTTGACTGCAATAGCTTCTACAAATAATATTGAATTGAATTGGAATATAAACTATTGTCCAAACGCAATTGGATATAATATTTATCGCAAAATTGGAAGTACAGGTTTTGTCCCCATCCACTGTCAAATTGGAGTTCCTGAAAGTTTGGGATATTCAAAAATTGCTTTTAATCAGGGCTACAATTCAAATTCGTTTAAAGATATAAATGCTTCTCAAGGACATGAATATTGTTATCTTGTTACTGCAGTTTTTGAAGACGGAGTGGAAGGATATGCTTCAGAAGAAGTTTGTGCGAGTTTAATTAGAGGGATTCCTACAATTACAAATGTAAGTGTTTTAGAAACAGATAAAGAGCAAGGAGAAATTTATATTGCTTGGGCAAAACCCACAGAAATTGAAATTGGCCAAGCGCCTGGTCCATACCAATATATATTATATCGTTCTGAAGGATATTATGGAGAAAATCTTGTTGAAATTGCTGAATTTAATGATATTAATGATACTATTTTTTATGATTCATTATTAAACACAAAACAAAATCCATATTCATACAAAGTAGAATTTTATAATAATCAAACTGAAAACAGATTTTTAATAGGCTCGCCTCACATTGCCTCATCAATGTTTTTAGAAATTGAGCAAATGGAAAATGCTTTAAAATTAAATTTGAATAAATCTGTGCCTTGGATAAATAAATCTTACACAATTTATAAATATTTTGAAGACACAAATAGTTATGATTCAATTGCAAATTCAAACAAAAACACATATATAGATAAAGGCTTGATAAACGGGAAAGAATATTGCTATTATATAAAAAGCACAGGCTCCTACTCTATTGACGGAATTATAAATCCAATTATTAATCTGTCTCAAATAAATTGTGCCGAAGCCATTGATACAACACCTCCTTGTCCACCTATTTTAAAAGTTACTTCCTTTTGCGACTCAGTTTATAATAAATTAAATTGGCATTTAGCGGATACTTGCAATGAGGATGTTATGTTTTATAAAATTTTCTATTCACCAAGTTTAGATGGAAATTTCTCAATAATCAATCAAGCAAAAGCTGAACTTAGAGAGTTTTTACATTTTCCTGAAATTACTATGGCCGGCTGTTATTACATGACTGCTGTTGATTCTTTTAATAACGAAAGTCCATTTTCAAATAAAGTATGCGTTGACGACTGTTCGTATTACGAGCTTCCAAATGTTTTCACCCCAAACAATGATGGAATAAACGATTTTTTCAGACCTTTAGAACCCTATTATTTTGTGGAAAAAATTGATATTCAAATTTATAATCGATGGGGGCAATTAATGTACGAAACCGAAGACCCTGACATTAATTGGGACGGAAGAAATTTTAAAAATGGAAAATTAGTTAGTGATGGAGTATATTTTTATAATTGTGATGTATATGAATATCGCTTAACAGGATTAGAAATCAGGCACTTAAACGGCTTTGTCCATGTGTTTTCAAGCAATCAAGTTAATAAGCCACAAGAATGAAAAAGTTATTTTTAAATATTGCAATTTTACTTTTACCTTTTGCATTATTAAGTCAAAATATTAATCTTGACTTAGATTATTACAAAACTCTTTCATATTTACATAAAAATTCTCTTGATTCTGCTTTACTAAATATGAATAAATCAAAGCCTTCAAATCATAATAATTTACTTAAAGCAAATATTTTATACAAAAGCGGAGATTTTAATAATGCAATTATAATTTTAAAAAACTTAAATTCTGATTTTCCAAAAGAAACTTCATTGCTTTTAGCCAGAATTTATGCAAATATGAGTTTTGCTGATGAATCTTGTTTTTGGTTAAATGAATATTTTAAGAACAAAAACCCTATTTACTACTCACAATTACTTAATTATCAAGAGTTTGAGCAAATCAACAAAACTGTGGAATGGAGAGAATTTTGGAACAAAAATCCTTATTCTAAAAAATATGAAAAACTCGCAGAAGCTGAATATTTATTAAAACAAGAAGATTATTATTCAGCTATAGATATATTAAATTCTGAAAATTTTGCTAGTTACGAATATAAAAAGCAATTTCTTCTAGCAAAATCTTATTTCAACTTAAAAGATTATAAAATTGCAAATAATTATTTGAATAATTCCTTAAAATCCAAGCCAAAATTTATTGAAGCTATTGAACTTAAATATGAAATAAATTTTATTGAAAATAATTATTCTGAGACTTATAAACAAGCACTACTTTTACTTAGTCTTAGTCCTGAAAATCCTGAAAATTTAAAAAAATATTCTCAAGCTTGTTTTTACACAAATAAACTTTCTGAGGCAATATATTATATAAATATTTACTGCGAAATTTACCCAGAAAATTTAGAAGCATTATTTTTAAAAACTCAGATTTACGTAGCTGACAATGACTTTAAAAAAGCTCTGCCAATTCTAAATCGACTAGTTAATCTTAGTCCTGGCGAAAAAGATTTTTTTATTTTACGGGCAGACATATATTTTAAATTAGAATCTTGGAAATTTGCACGCGAAGATTACTCAATGGCTTTAGATATTGAGCCAATTTTACCTGAAGTTTTATTTAAAACTGGAAATTGTTGGCAAAATATGGGATTTAATAAAAAAGCATGTATTTATTGGCAAAAAGCCGCGGATAAAAAACATAGACAAGCTACAAAAAATATTTATAAATATTGTAAATAAGTTTGCGAAATTGGATTAAATATTTTTACGGCAAGAAATAAAAAAAGGGAACTTCTTTGCTCCCTTTCAAGTTTTTAAGCCATCATTTCTGTAAAATATTTATAAAATAATGGAATGGTTTTTATTCCGTTTAAGAAGTTTTCAACCGGATAACTTTCATTTGGTGAGTGAATAGCATCTTCTTCTAAACCAAAGCCCATAAGCACAGATTTAATTCCTAAAACTTCCTCGAAAGTAGAAATAATTGGAATTGAACCACCGCTTCTAACAGGAACGGGAACTTTATTATAAACATCAGTATATGCTTTTTCTGCAGCTTTATAAGCCGGCAAGTCAATTGGACAAACATAGCCTTGTCCACCGTGCAAAGGAGTTACTACAACTTTCACATAATCTGGAGCTATAGCTTCAAAATGTTGTTTAAAAAGTTTTGAGATTTTAACATTATCTTGATTTGGGACTAAACGAGTAGAAATTTTCGCATAAGCTTTTGACGGCAAAACAGTTTTTGCTCCTTCTCCTGTATATCCACCCCAAATACCACAAATATCAAAACTTGGTCTAATTCCTGTACGTTCAGTAGTTGTATAACCGGCTTCACCTTTTAAAGCCTTTACATTAATTGCTTTTTTATAATTTTCATCAGAATGTGGTTTTTTATTTAACATTTCTCTTTCTTGAGGGCTAACTTCAATCACATCGTCATAAAACCTGGGAATAGTAATTCTTCCATTTTCGTCTTGCATATCTGCAATCATTTTTGCGAGCACGTTAATTGGGTTTGCAACAGCACCACCAAACAATCCGCTATGTAAATCTTTATCTGGTCCTGTAACTTCAACCTCCCAATATGACAATCCACGCAAACCTGTTGTAATACTTGGAATATCTCGGGCAATCATACTTGTATCTGAAACTAAAATAATATCAGCTTTAAGCATTTCTTTATTATTTTCGCACCACTGCCCAAGACTTGGAGAGCCAATTTCTTCTTCACCTTCAATCATAAACTTAACATTGCAAGGCAAGGTATCTGTTTTTACCATTAACTCAAATGCTTTTGCGTGCATAAAACCCTGACCTTTATCATCGTCTGCACCACGAGCCCAAATTTTTCCGTCTTTTATTACTGGCTCAAAAGGGTCTGTATTCCACAATTCAAGTGGGTCAACAGGCATAACGTCATAATGAGCATAAACCATTACTGTTGGCAATTTCGGGTCGATTATTTTTTCACCATAAACAACAGGATTACCAGCTGTTGGCATAACTTCGGCTTTATCTGCCCCTGCTTGCAAAATCATATCACGCCAATACTCAGCACATTTTTGCATATCAGGTTTATGGTCCTGAATTGAACTAATAGAAGGAATTCGGATTAAACCGAAAAGCTCTTCAAAAAATCTTTCTTTGTTTTTTTCTACATAATCATTAATGTAATTCATAATTTTAAAATTTTATATTAATTTAATAAGGTCCAACATAAGCATTTGAAAAATAAAAATGTAATTGCAAACCAATCACTTGATACCTTTTGTTAAAACTCCCATAAAGCGTAGTTCCAATTCCTAAATCATAAAAATACTTGAATGTTAATTGTATTTCTGTATGAGCTCCTAATTGATGATTTTTTACTGAAACGAGATTACTTTTAGGGACTAAAGACGTTGCAAGCGAAGGTCCTATAAAAAAGCCAAAATTAAGCCAGCGTTTTTCGAAACGCAAACCAGCCCCAATATGAAAGTCGTTAAGTTTTTCGAGTGGGCGTTTCATAAAAAACACAGGACTTGTATAATGATATCCGGCATTAAAATACATTGCGCGAAAGCGATGATGATAAGTTAATGCTAAATTTTGCTGATTATATAGTTTTGAATTTATATGATAACCCAAGCCATAAGCTACTGTAAACCAATTACTACCGGTTTTATACATTTTTTTATCATATCTAACTTGAGGAAACATTTTCTCCCATTTTGTTAATGGTCGCGTTGATTTAGGCATGTTATCCGAATTTTGAGAAAACAAACTCAAATTAAAAATCAATAGTATAAATAATATGAAATTATTTTTATTCATAAAAAACAAAGATAAAGTTTTTAACGAGAATTTCTGCGAAAAATTATTTTACAAGATAAATATTTTACTATTATGTTATAAAATAGCAAACATTTTAATAAAGATTAAAATAAGTTTATTAGTTTTGCTAAAAATATTATTGATAAATTAATTAAAATATAAAAAATTATGAGAAAACACATTTTTAATGCAGGACCATGTAAGCTATCAGACAGAACTTTAGAAAACACTGCAAAAGCAATTTTAGAGTTTAACAATTCCGGGCAATCAATCATGGAAGTTTCACATCGCGGTAAAGACTTTGTTGCTGTAATGGACAATACTGTTGAATTAATGCGTGAAATTTTAGAAATTCCGGAAAATTATTCTATATTATTTTTAGGTGGTGGTGCAAGTTTGCAATTTGCAATGATACCGTATAATTTCATGAAATCTAAAGCTTTTTATTTAGATACCGGAACTTGGTCAACTTCAGCAATTAAAGAAGCTAAACTTTGGGGCGAAGTTGTTGAGTTTTCTTCCAAAGATAAAGCTTATACTTATATTCCGAAAAATTTTAAAGTACCTGCTGACGTTGATTATGTACATATTACAACTAACAACACTATTCGCGGAACAGAAATCCATACTGATTTAAGCTTTGATAAACCTCTTATTGCTGATATGTCATCAGATATTTTAAGTCGTCCTGTAGATATTAGCAAATATGCAATGATTTATGGTGGTGCACAAAAAAACATGGGACCTGCAGGAGTTACTTTCGTAATTATCCGTAATGATATGCTAGATAAAGTTGTTGACCGTCCAATTCCAACAATGTTCAAATATTCTACACATATTGACAAAGGTTCAATGCATAATACACCTCCTGTTGTTAATATTTTTGCTTTACGCGAAACTTTATTATGGGTAAAAGAAAACGGTGGGCTTAAAGCTATGGATAAATTAGCAGACGAAAGAGCTAATATGCTTTATAATGCAATTGACGAAAGTAAAATATTCAATTGCCCTGTAGTTAAAGAAGACAGGTCTAGAATGAATGCTATTTTTACTCTTGAAGAAAAATACAAACACTTAGAAGAAGATTTTGTAAAATTTGCAGGTTCTAAAGATTGTGTTGGAATAAAAGGGCATCGCTCTGTTGGTGGTTTTAGAGCTTCAATTTATAACGCAAGTACTATAGAAGACGTAAAAGTTTTAGTTGAAGTCATTAAAGAATTTGATAAAAAACACGCATAATACATCTCCTTTTTTTAAAAAAAGAGCTCCAAAATTTTTGGAGCTTTTTTATTTTATAAATTTATCAATTATAAATGATTTTGAATTTATTATCTTTGTAAAAAATTCTTAGTAAATGCTCCTTAAAATTGTTTTATTATTAGCTATAATTTTTCAAGTAATTGCAGCAGTTGTATCGCTTCGACTTACAAGAAAAACCAAATACAATCTTTCGTGGATATTTATTAGCTTAGGTTTTGCAGCACTTTTACTAAGAATGATTTTAGAAGCTCTTCCCTTCTATTTTGACGTAGAACCAAAATCTTATGGATTTTTATACATTTGGCTTGGTGTTGGCTCAGCTATATTTTTTGCAATTGGTTTAATCCTTATCAGAAGTATTTTTACGTATATGGAAAAAATAGAAAAAGAAAAGCGTGCAAACGAAAAACGTTTTTTGTCTATTTTAATTCAAGCCGAAGATAATGAAAGGAAAAGATTGGCAAAAGATTTACACGATGGTTTAGGACCTTTACTTTCAACTATTAAAATGTCATTATCTGCTTTAAAAAAACCAAACACTAAAGAACAAGAAAAAATTATTTTAGATAACTTAGACAAAGTTGTGGTGGAGTCTATGAAAAGCATTAAAGAAATTTCAGATAATCTAAATCCTCATGTACTTGATAATTTTGGTTTAGATAAAGCTATAAATAATTTTATCCAAAAAATCACTACAACAGGAGATATAAAAATAAAATATACCAGTAATTTAAACGATTTACGCATAGAAGTCAGCAAAGAAACTGTATTATACAGAGTTATTTGCGAATTAATAAACAATACAATAAAGCACGCAAACGCAAACAAAATAAATATTAATTTATATTACGACATTCACAATATTTCCTTAACTTATAAAGACAACGGCAGAGGCTTTGAATTAGACAATTTATTTAAACCTCAAGAAAAAGGAACAGGAATTTATAATATTTACAATAGAATTAATTCTTTAAAAGGATTTGTTAATATAGATTCTAAAATTAATAATGGAACCATAGTAAAAATTAAAATACCTTTCTCAAATGACATCAAATAAAAACATATATAATGTAATGATTGTTGACGATCATGCTTTATTCAGAGACGGACTTAAATTATTATTAAATTCATTTCCTAACTTTAAAGTAGTAGCTGAAGCATCAAATGGAGAAGAATTTTTACAAACTTTAGAGCTAATCCCTGTTGATATTGTTTTATTAGATATAGAAATGCCAATATTAAACGGAATTGAAGCTACAAAAATAGCCATAAAAAAACAAGCAAATCTTAAAATCATTACACTCTCAATGTATGGAGACGAAGAGTATTATTACAAAATGATAGAAGCAGGTGCAAGTGGTTTTTTATTAAAAGATTCGGATATTGACGAAGTGCATTCAGCTTTAAACGCTGTAGTTGAAGGAAAAAGTTATTTTAGCCAAGAATTATTACAAAATTTAATTAATAACTTAAAAAACCAAGACGAAAACACAAAAGAAACATTTGACTTATCTGCAAGAGAAATTGAAATTATTGATTTAATTTGCCAAGGTCTATCAAACATAGAAATTGGAGAAAAACTATTTTTAAGTAAAAGAACTGTAGAAAAACATAGAGCTAATATTTTAGAAAAAACAAATTCGAAAAATACTGCAAGCTTAGTAATGTTTGCAATAAAAAATAAAATTGTAAGTATATAGTTTAAAAAAATGTCCAATCTATGTCCAAAATTTCAAAATGCTAATAGCCTGTGTATGAGAGGTTTAGAATATTTTTGTCCAAATACTTGTCCAAAGTTTTATTGCATAAAAACAATTAAACATTTCTATATTTAACTAATTGCACCTAGGTAATTAAACAAAACTTGCAAAAATTCATTTACTATATTAATAATTTTTTGATATAGAATTTTTTGATAATATGAATAAAGCCAAGTACTTTTATAATAAACTTCAAAACTCTAATTCCATTTTTACTATTGTTTTAAAAGGGATTAGCCAAATATTTTTACAAGAAAATATATTGACAGGTTTATTGTTCATTATTGGTGTTTTCGTTGCTTCATATCAAATGGGAATTGCACTTGTTTTTGCAACGCTTAGCGGAAGTTTAACAGCACTAGTTTTTAAATTTAGTAAAGAAAATCTATACAAAGGTTTATATGGTTTTTCGGCTAGCTTGCTTGGTGTTGGGCTTTTGTTTTTTTTTGAATCTGACTTAATTATTTGGATATTTATTTTTATAGGTTCTGTGATTGCCAGCTTACTTCAAGAAATTTTTATTAGAAAAAATATTCCTGCTTTTACTTTGCCATTTGTAATAGTTACTTGGATTAGTATTTTTATTTTAAAAAAATATTTCCACTATGAAACTATAAGCTCTACACTTACAGAATTTTCAAATTGGGATTATTTAAAATACCCATTTCGTGGTTTTGGGCAGGTAATTTTTCAAGCAAACTTAATTTCTGGAATTTTATTTTTTGTAGGTGTAATTATAGCTTCAAAGCAGGCAGGTAAATTTGGTTTTTTTGCTTCAATAAGTTCAGGTTTATTGGCAATGTTTTTTCTACTGTCGAATGAAATGGTATTTTTAGGTTTATTTAGCTATAATGCAGTCTTGTCGGCTATTGCTTTTGCAGATAATTCCAAAAACTCCTGGATCTGGGCGAGTATTTCAGTTTTACTTAGTTTTATTATAAGTTTTACCATGTTTAAATTTGAATTAATACAACTTACTTTTCCTTTTGTATTAGCCTCAATGATTGTTGTTTATATAAAAAGATTATTTCCATCTTAAATTTTCAACAGACAAAAAATAATTAAATCTTAGAATCTCAAACTGTATTTTGTATATTTGCAAAAACATTTTTTATGAAAAGGTATTTTTTAATTTTCAATTTGTTGCTTTCAAGTCTTATTTATGCTCAAATTTACGAAAATTCCTTTCCTGAATACAAGGGAAATTATTTTGGCATGGATTTAGGTTTTTCTTCCGGACTTGTTCGCGATTTGCTTACTTCTCCTTTGTTTTACACTTCAAGCTTGGCTTATGTAGATTTTAATTATCTCCATATTTCTGAAAAAAATATTTTTGAAGGAAAATTTGCTAACCATAGTGGTATTAATTCAAAATTTATTAATGATAACTTTTATATAGGCTTTCAAACTAGTTTTGATTTTAAATTTTCTTGGCTAAAATATTTGCAAACAAGTTCAGACGAAAGTTTTAAAAATTATTTGGGCTTGGATGTAGATAATTATTCTATTATTAGGATAAATCCCGAATTTATGAATGCAGCTAGCAGTATAGATAATATAAGTAATTTTGCAATTGTATATCAGGCTAAGTACAATTATCATAGATTAGAAAAAGAAAAGAAGTTTTTAGGCTTAATAAAATATAAGCGAAAAGAAAAGTTTTATGTATTTTCAGGAAAACTTTCTGTGCCAATAATTTCTATGTATTATCGTCCAAGTTTTACAAATCCGGGTAATGCTACGCTCATTGAGAATGCGGTTTTCAATGCTTATTCTTTAAAAGCTAAGGCATTTTCAGGTCTTAATACAGAATTGGCTGTTTTTAGAGTTTTGCCAAATGGTAATATGTTTAAATATGCTTACTCGTGGATGTTTGCTACAAATGGAAAAAATGCTTTTAACCGATTAGAGTTTTCTCATCATATTTTTTCTTTAGGTTTTGTTTTTAAAATTAATTAATATAAAATTCAAATTATGAAATTTAAAATATTCAGTATAATTTTAATGTTTATTATAGTTTTTTCTGCATGTGAAAAAATTGCTTTTGATAAAAAAGCAGAAAACTCTAATATTTCTAATTTTAATTATTTGTGGGAGCAAGTTAATCAAAAATATGCTTTTCTTGAATATAAAAATGTTGATTGGGATAGTATTTATGTTGCTTACCGCCCTTTAATAAGTAATGATATTAGCGAAGACAGTTTATTTACAGTAATGGGAAAAATGTTAAATGAATTAAAAGACGGGCATGTAAATCTTATTTCTCCTTTTAATATTTCAAGATACGATATAACAATGTTGGGGCCTGTTAATATTAATATGCGTTTAATTAAAGAAAATTATTTGTTGGATAATTATTATTCAACGGGAAGTTTTGTTCATAATTTTATTAGAAATGGGGATATAGCTTATATTAGATATTCTTCTTTTGCTGATTCTCAGATTACAGATTATGAGTTAGATTTTTTAATTGAAAAATATAAAGACACAAAAGGAATGATAATAGATATTAGGCAAAATGGCGGTGGTTATGTTACAAATGTTCCTATGCTTTTATCTCGTTTTACTCATGAAGATACTAAAATTTACGAAACTCAAATAAAAACAGGAGTGGGCAAAGATAATTTTTCAGTTTTAGAAGATGTTATTATTAAATCGAATGATAAGAAAAAATATAATAAAAATCTTGCGGTTTTGATAGACAGAGGGTCTTATTCTGCTTCTTCGTTTTTTGCAGTTTCAACTTATGCTTATGATAATATTTTTTTAGTAGGCGATTATACAGGTGGTGGCTTAGGTTTACCAAATGGTGGGCAGTTGGCAAACGGCTGGCCTTATCGTTTTTCTATTACCCGAACAATAGCTATAGACGGGAAAAACTATGAAAATGGAGTAAAACCAGATTATTATATAATTTTAAATCCTAACCTAAATGCTATTGATAATGTTATTGAATTTGCAGCAGATAAGTTGTTAGAAAACAACAAGATATCTAAATTATAATTTTTAAAATTAAAATATGAATTACAAAGAACTTTTTGAGCAAATAAAATTAAAACAAAGTTTTTTATGTCTTGGTCTTGACTCTGATTTTGAAAAATTGCCTAAGCATCTTTTAAGTTTTGAATTTCCTGTTTTTGAATTTAATAAACAAATTATTGATGCAAGTGTAAAATATGTTGTTGCTTATAAGCCAAATTTAGCTTTTTATGAAAGCTTGGGTTTGGCAGGTTGGCAAAGTTTGGAAATGACTGTTGATTATATAAGGGACAATTATCCTGAAATTTTCATTATTGCTGATGCTAAACGAGGCGACATTGGTAATACTTCAAAACTTTATGCCAAAGCTTTTTTTGAAAAAATGAATTTTGATGCTATAACAGTTGCTCCATATATGGGCGAAGATTCTGTTAAGCCTTTTTTGACTTATAAAAATAAATGGCTTATTTTATTGGCACTTACAAGTAATATAGGTGCCGATGATTTTCAATATTTTTCTGAAAATAAACAAAGATTATTTGAAAAAGTTTTAGAAAAATCTCAAGATTGGGGAGATGCGAATAACATGATGTATGTTGTTGGTGCAACACGTGCAGAGATGTTAAAAGATGTTAGAAAAATTGTTCCTAATCACTTTCTTTTAGTTCCAGGTATAGGTGCTCAAGGCGGTAGTTTGCAAGAAGTTGCAAAATATGGTATGAATGAAAATTGTGGACTTTTAGTAAATTCTTCCAGAGCTATTATTTTTGCTGATTCTAGTGAGAATTTTGCAATAACGGCTAGAATTAAGGCACAAGAAGTTCAAGATGAAATGCGAACTTTATTGAAAGCCAAGGAGATAATTTAATAGTTTAACTAATATTAACTTGATTATAAAAATAAAAAACGCTAAAAAGATTAGCGTTTTTTTTTGAGGTACCTGGCGGAGTCGAACCGCCGTAGCCGGTTTTGCAGACCGGTGCCTAGCCACTCGGCCAAGGTACCGTTTTTAGGAATGCAAATATATGTATTAATTTTTTAGTTTGCAAAATTATTTTGCTTTAAACTTTTATGAAAATATAATATAATAAAAAACTGTATAAGCAATTAAAAATAATAAACCTTCAAATCTACTAATTCTCAAGTTTTTGACAGGAAAGAAAAATATTCCTAACAAAATAAAGAAAGCCAACATAAATAAATAATCTATTTGTAGAATTGATTTATTTACGCTTAAGGGATTTATTATAGCGCTAATACCCGTAGTAAATAATGTATTAAATATATTAGACCCAACAATATTTCCAATAGAAATATCAAAATTTCTTTTTATTGCAGCTATTACAGAAGTTGTGAGTTCAGGCAAACTTGTTCCAATTGCCACAACTGTAAGTGAAATAATTCTTTCGCTAACTCCTATATTTGTGGCAATATTTACAGCTCCTTTTACAAGCGAATTTGAGCCTAAGACTAATCCCCCACAACTTACAATAATAATTAAAAAAGAAATAATTGGATTATAAGTTTTTTGTAGAACTTCCTCTTGATTATTTTCGATTTTCTTTTTCTTTAAAAACCTTACTATAAAGAAAATATAAGCAAGCATTAATAATAATAAGATTCCGCCCTCAAGTCTTGTTATTTCATAGTCAAGCATAAAAACGCCTAAAAATATTGCAGAAAGCATTAGTACTGTATAGTCTAATTTTATCATACTTTTTTTTACGGGTACTGCAATAATCAATGCACTTAATCCTAAAACTAAGCCCAAATTAGCAATATTACTACCAACAACATTTCCAATTGCTACATCAGAGAATCCAAGTAATGAGGCATTTGCACTAACAAATAATTCTGGTGCTGATGTTCCAAAAGAGACTATTGTAAGTCCAATAATAATTGGAGGAATTTTAAAATATTGAGCTAATGCAGAGCTTGATTTTACAAGAAAATTTCCGGATATAATCAATAAAACTATACCAATTATTAGATAAAAATAGTCCATAATTTTTTATTAATTTTTATATCTAAACCATTTCCATAATTCTTTGTAATTAACTTTTTTGCCATACATTAAAATTCCTACTCTGTAAACTTTTCCGGCAAACCAAGTTGTGAAAATAAATGTAGCAACTAAAAGTGCCATAGAAATAAATAAATCAATATATGGTACACCATATGGTATTCTTGACATCATTACTATAGGCGAGGTAAAAGGAATAATTGAAAACCAGTAGGCCAAACTACCATTTGGATTTTGCATTGCCGTGAGCATGACAAACAGTCCTAATACCATTGGCAAGGTAATAGGTAACATAAACTGTTGGGTATCCGCCTCGTTATCCACTGCAGAGCCAATCATAGCAAATAATGCTCCATATAAAAGGTATCCGCCAATAAAATAAAATAAAAAGCTGGCAATAATTACAAAATAATTGATTGAATAAACTGCTTGGAATATTTTTTCAAATTCAATTGCTTTTTCATCTGGGATAAGGCTATTTGGGGATAGTTCGCTACCTATTTCTGTAGTATTAGGATTTAGTTTTGCGGGGTCAAAGTCTTTTAATATAATTGCTTGTCCTATGCTTACTAAACCTATTGTTAAAACTACCCAAAGTGCAAATTGTGTAATCCCAACTAGGGCAACTCCAATAATTTTTCCCATCATAAGTTGAAAAGGCTTTACAGAAGAAACAATAACTTCAACTATTCGGCTAGTTTTTTCTTCAATTACGCCTCTCATAACTTGCGATCCATACATAAATACAAACATATAAATTAGAAAGCCACTTATATATCCAACAATCATTGCAACTTCGGAGTGAGATTCTTTTATTTCGCCTTTGTCGTCAATAATATTTGTAACAACTTGAATTTCGGAATTAGCCACTCTTAAAATTTCAGATATTTGTTCTTGATTAATATCTAAATCATCTGCTGTTACTTGAAATTTTATATCTTTAACTTTCTTTTCCAAGCCATGAGCTATATGCATTTTTATGCCAATATTTGGTTGCTTATAAGAATAAAGTATTACTGAGCCTTTTGCATTAAACACTGCATTGCTTGGAATATACAAAAGTGCATAATAATCAGAGTCTTTTAAATCATCTGTAGCCTTAGTAAGGTCGTACTCAAAAGTTTCTTGATTTAAGTATTTTGCAGAAAAATCGTAAAATTCAATATGTTTTGTACTTATTAGTGATTCTGAGAACACACCTGTTTCGTCAATTACAGCAATTTTTTTAAACTCATCATCTTCTAATTGCATTAAAAGTGCTGGAGCAATCATTAAGGCTGCAAACAATATAGGACCTAAAATGGTCATTATAATAAAAGTTTTTTTCTTTACTCTTGTGCTATATTCTCGTTTTATAATTAGTCCAATTTTACTCATTTTGTTTAGTTTTATTCGGTTTGGGAATTAGTTTCGCCAACAAGTTTTATAAAAATATCGTTCATACTTGGCAAATGTTTATTAAAAGAATTTATGTTACCAAATTCTATCATTTTAGTAATTAAATCGTTAGGTTTAATATTTTTATTTAGAACTTCAATTTTCATTTTAGTTTTTTGCATTGTTTCATTAATATCAAGAATTTTGTAATCTGAAGTTAAAGTACTTTCCAATTTATTAAAATATCCATCAAAACAAATTTCATAAATGTCTGATGCATAATTGTTTCTAATTTCGTTTATTGGTCCTTCAATAATTTTTTTAGATTTATTTATTAAAGCTATATGGTCGCAAATTTCTTCTACAGAAGCCATATTGTGGGTAGAAAATATTATTGTAGCTCCTTGGTTTCTTAAATTAAGAATTTCTTCTTTTAAAATTTGCGTATTTATGGGGTCGAATCCGCTAAATGGTTCGTCAAAAATTAAAAGTTCTGGTTTATGTAAAATTGTGATTATAAATTGTACTTTTTGTTGCATTCCTTTTGATAACTCTTCTACTTTTTTGTCCCACCATGATTGTATTTCAAATTTTTCGAACCAATATTTTAGTCTTTTTAAAGTTTCTTGTTTCGACAAGCCTTTTAGCTGAGATAAATATAGAGCTTGTTCACCTACTTTCATTTTTTTGTACAAGCCTCTTTCTTCTGGCAAATAACCAATGTTTTTTATATGTTTACTAGAAATTTTTTCTCCATTTATAAAAACTTTTCCTTTATCTGGAGCTGTTATTTGGTTAATTATGCGAATAAGCGTTGTTTTTCCTGCTCCGTTTGGTCCCAATAATCCAAAAACACTTCCTTTTGGCACACTTATCGACACATTGTCTAAGGCTAAATGGTTTGCAAATTTTTTTTCAACATTTTCAGTAACTAGTGCATTCATTTATTTTGAATTTTCTATTATTTAAAGTTTGCAAATTTAAAAATATTTTTGAACTTTTATAAATTCCTTTTATTTTAAAATTATGTTTTTATTGTTTTGTCATGATTTTTGCATAAATGGCAAAAATCCCGCCAAAACCCCCTCTTTTTATTTATAATTTAAGAACATCAAAAAAAATGGGGCTGTCTCAAAACACCTTTTAAAACAATAAACTTTCAAGGTGTTTTAGAAGTGTTAAAATGCAAGGCTCTGAAATTGAGGACGAAGGAGCGTACAGAAGTACCTGACTGAGTCCGAATATTAAAAGAAGCAGTTTGACACCTATGAGACACCGCCTTTTATTATAATTTTTTGTATTTTTTTTTACATAGTAAACGGATATTCTGCTCCATTAATAATTGCGACAGCATTTGCATCACATTCACCGTCTCCAAAATCTACACTAAAAGGTAAAATTCCTGTAATACTTATTTTTAAAACTCCAGCTCTTATATACTTACAACAAACCATAACGTCTAATTTTTGTTGTACTGTAAGGCTATATTCTAAACTGTCAGAGCTAATTCCTTCTTGTGTACCTGTAATGAAATAATTATCATCACAAGGTTCAAAAACAGTATCTTCTCCGCCTGCCCATTCTCTACTTGTATTTTCTTCAAAATATAAGATTTTGTCTTGTGGACTTGTAATTTTCCCTTCAGTAACTTTAAGAGTATAAACTAAGTTGTCGTTATCGTTTCTTCCAGTATTTACCACTAACATACTTCCTTCAACTTTGTAATCATTGTGAAAAAAATCTTGGAAACTAACATTAATTTCTGTACCTGTTTCGTGATAAAAACCTGTAGTTTCAAGATTAATTATTCCTCGGCGTTTTACCCCGTCTGGGCAAATAATGTTTGAATTTCCGTAATCAACTTTTATATTTTTAGGCCAAGTTGTTAAGTCAAGTGGTGTAACTGTAATAACAGGATAATTTGCTTGTTCAAACTTTTGTCCTTCTAATTGTTTGTCTCCGTTTTTAGCAACATTGTCGGCTTCGGTAAAAGAATCTGAAAAAATTTTATTTACTAAAGCGTATTCAGCAATTGCATTTAAAGTTTTTTCTATAGTAGGAGCTTGAGGTGTTGGGTCTGGAGTTGGTTCTTCAGGGGCACAAGAAAAAGCAATAATTCCAAGACTTAAAATTAATAAATAAATAATAGCTTTTTTCATAATTATTAAATTTAGTTTATAGTTTTAAATTTATTTTTATTAAACATAATTTTTATTAAAGTGTTTATAATTTGTAATTATTTTTCAAATAAATGTAAAATAAACTCATGTTTCTCAATGCCTTCCATATAGCAATTAAAATCTAAATTTACTAAAGCTTTTTCAATTTCTAATTTATTAAATTTTATTCCTGTTAAAGCATTTTCTACATCAGCAATTTTTAATTGGGAGAAAAAGTCTCCGTAGATTTTTATGTTTTTTATTTCATTGTCAATAATATTTAAGTATGTGCTGAGATAACCGGTTTTTGCATTTAAAGAAGTATTAAAATTGTATTCAGGTAGATTACCATAATTCCAATCCCAGACTGAATATTTTGTTGCAACTAACTCGTTCACAGCGTTAATATCTTGGTTACTAAGAGAAAATTTTTGTGCTTTTGGAAACTTAGTTTGAACAAAATTTAAAAACAAATCTATAAATTTGTCCATAGATATTGCGTTGTCAATATGGTCGTTTATATTAGTAACTCTATCTAAATTTGATTTTAAATTTTTATCTGTATGTTTTTCATTATTAAGCTTTAATGCGTCTGCTAAAGATTTTTTATTTGAAGACAAAAGTAAAGTACCATGATTTAGAATTTTATCTCCAAATCTTGCTCTTGCCTGACCACTAATTTTTTTACCTTCAATAATAAGATCATTTCTTCCAGAAAAACTAGCTTGAATATTAAATTTTGTTTTTAAAAATTCTATGATAAGCTCTGTTAGTTTTGTAAAATCAATTAAAGTTGCGCTATCATCAGTATAAATATTTGAAAAGTCTAAATTGCCTTCGTCTTGAAATACTGCACCACCTCCGGAAAGTCGTCTAACAACTTTAAGGTCGTTCATTTTAACATAAAGAGCATTAATTACTTCGTTGGTATTTTGATTAACTCCAACGATAATAGAAGGCTCATTGACGGCAACTATAAAAAAATCTTCTTCGTAATTCTTTAGTAAATATTCTTCTAAAGCGATGTTGAAAAAGGGGTTGGTATTTTCGGATTTTAAAATATACATAGCCCAAATTAATTTTCAGTAAAATTAAATTTTATTATTTGATTCACAAGTTTTTTTTGGCTAAAAATATATAATTCCCTGTCTTAGGCTAAATAAATCCCAAAATATAATATACAAATCCTTGTTTGTCTGAATTTATTTATTGTTTCTGTAAAGTTTAAATTTATGTTTTATAACTATTGCTAAATCGTAGTTGGAAATATTTAACAAAAAATCTTCAGAAAAGTCGCACCATTCTATAAACTGAATAGTATTTTCTTTATTTTCATCAATTATTTTCATTATTGTTTCTATTCCTAACTTTTGTTCCAACAAGTTTTCTAGTTTTTCTTGCTTTTGTAGTTTGTTTAATTTTTGGATTTCTTTGCCTTCTTTTGAAAAAGCTTGATATAATGCAGTTATTGGACTAATAACCACTCCAAGTCCTGAAATAGGCGAAGCGTTTAAATTGTGATAATCAATATCAACTGGTCTTAATGGGAAATTTTTTGTTGCGTTGGTAAAATCATTGTCTGGGAGTTTCATATTTACAATTTCATATTCTAATTGCTTATACTTTCTTAAAGCATAAATATCAACATTTTGTAATTCATAAATTTTTGTATCTAAAAATATTATTAATGCTTTATTGCTTTCAACAACTTCTTGATTTATAAAAACGTATTTTTTATCAAAACCAAGACTTGAAAACACGAGTGTGTCGTTAATTTCAGTTTTTAATATAAAATATCCATTAGTGTCGGTTATAGTTCCTCTTCTTGTTTTTTTCACATAAATATTCACATAAGCTAAAGCTTGTTTTGTTTTTTCTTCGTACACGTATCCAGCTACAAAAATTTTATCAGCAATTTTAATAATTTGAGCTTTTGCTTTAAAACAAAACAAGCTCAAAAAAATAATGTTAATTATTATAGTTTTAGTTTTCAAAATCTATTTTAAATATTTTACTAACGAAATAACAATAAAAATATTTAGTATTAGCATAAAATAATAAAAATAATTGTTTTTTTCTGATTGTTTTGTCATGATTTTTGCAAAATTTGCAAAAATCCCGCCAAAACCCCTCCCATAAATCTTTAAAATTTAATTGTTTTTTGAAATTTAACTAAAAATATCATTAAGAAAGTCTTGGCTTAGGTCAAAATTATTTTTGTGTTGAAATTCGTTGTTAGATTTATTGTAAATATAATCTTTACTTAGAGTTTTGTGGTTTGCAGCAATATATTTTATTGCGTCTGTAATTTCATCAATTTCTTTATTTGTCATAGTTGGGTGAATTGACAACCTAATCCATCCTGGTTTTTCGGATAAATCTCCTGATGAAATTTTAGCCGTAATTTCACTTGATTTTTCGTGAGAAACATTTAAAAGATAATGTCCATATGTTCCGGCGCAAGCACAACCGCCTCTAACTTGAATTCCGTATAAGTCGTTTAATAATTTTACAATTAAATTATAATGCACGTCTTCGATATAAAAAGATATAACTCCTAACCTGTCTCTTACGTTGTTAGCTAATATTTTTAAGTTTTGAATTTTATCAAATTCCGCAAATAATTTCTTTAAAATTTCTTTTTCTCTGTCAATAATATTTTTGCAACCCATTTCTTCTTTTAATTGAATTGATAGAGCTGTTCGTATTGCTTGTAAAAATCCTGGTGTTCCGCCGTCTTCTCTGGCTTCAATATCTTTTAAATATTGATATTCTCCCCAAGGATTTGTCCATTCTACAGTTCCACCGCCTGGGTGGTCAGGACTTTTGCTATTGTATAAATTTTTATTAAAAATCAATACTCCTGAAGCTCCCGGTCCTCCCAAAAATTTATGTGGAGAGAAAAATATCCCGTCTAATCTTTCTTCGTAGTTTTCAGGGTGCATGTTTATTTCTTCGTAAGGAGCTGAACCGGCATAGTCCACAAAACACCAACCGCCGTATTTGTGCATTAAAGCAGCCATTTTGTGAATTGGAGTGTGTACGCCTGTAACATTAGAACAAGAAGTGAAAGAAGCAAATTTGTATTTTCTGTCTTCGTATTGTTTTAGTTTATTTTCTAAATCATTTAAATCAACAAGTAAGTTTTCGTCATGTTCTAAAATCACAACTTCAGCAATTGTTTCGTACCACGATGTTTGATTAGAATGATGTTCCATGTGGGTAATAAAAACCACCGGTCTTTCTGATTTGTCTATACATTCCTTACCTGAAAGTTTGCCACATATTTTTAGTCCTAAAATACGTTGCAATTTTACTACTGCTGCTGTCATACCAAAACCCGGAGTTATTAAAACATCATTTTCATCTGCGTTTACATGTTTTTTGATTATTTGCTTTGCTTGATGATATGCATTAGTCATCAAACTACCGGTTGTGTTTGATTCTGTATGAGTATTTGCAACAAAAGGACCGATAATATTTTGAATTTTTTCTTCAATTTTAGTATAAAGCCTTCCGCTTGCTATCCAATCACCATAAATTATTGGTTTTTCTCCAAAAACTGTTTTATGAATATGTCGGTTGCCAATAATGTTATTACGAAATTTTTCAAAATATTTTTCTAAGTCTGTCATGTTTAAGTTTTTTTCTTTTTGCAAAAAAAACAAATATTTGGATACTTTGGAAGATTTTAAGTCGAATTTTGCTAAATAAGTTCTGTTAATTAATTTTATTAAGCTATTCAGTAGGTTTAGCACAAATTCTTAAAATTTCTATCTTTCAAAAACCAAGCAAAAGCTCAAGCATCTTTTTTATCCTATTTTGTGAAGAATAATTATATCCATATTTTTCAAAACTTATAACATGACCTAAACCATTTGGGAAACGGCTATAAACATTTTTTTCTTCCTCAAATTCAGAAGCTGAAAAATGAAATTCATATATGCCTGCATCTTTCAGTATTTTTGCATTTTCAATATTTAATCCACCGCCGGGCATAATACAAATCTTTTTCCCATATTTTTTATGAAGCTCAATAATACTTTCTATTCCTTCGTCTATTTTTGAAAAACCACCTGAACTTAAAACTCTTTCTGCACCAATATCGCACAAAAATTCCATTGCCTCATCAATATCTGTACAAAAATCTATAGCTCTGTGAAAAGTAAAATTCAAAGGTTTGCTCAAATCAAGAAGTTCTTTTGTTCTATGCTTATCAATACGTCCATTTGGCAATAAAACTCCGGAAACTATGCCGGTTGCTCCTGCTTTTTTCATTTCTTCAAGCTCTTCACACATAATTTGAAACTCAGCATCAGAATAAACAAAATTACCAGCCCGCGGACGTAAAAGTGCATTTATGGGAATTTTTGAAATTTTTACTGCATTATTTAAAAAAGAATATGTAGGACTTAAACCGCCGGTTTGTAAAGCTGTGCATAATTCTATCCTTTGAGCCCCACCAATATTGGCATTTTCTACTGAGTTTATACTGTCGCAACAAATTTCTAAAACTTTTTTCATTATATTTGCAATTAAAATGTGCTTAGCACGTTTTTTGAAAGCACAAAGGTAAATATAATATTATGAGATTAATTTTTTACAGTATATTTTTTATTTTTATAAGTATAAACAGCTTAGCTCAAGAAGAAAGATATGAGTTTCCCGACCAAATAAATTGCAGACTTATGCCAAATAAACCTGATGATAAAGCAATCTTTTTTGCAAATAAAGGAATTTGGCATGGATATACTTTACCTGAAAATAATGATACAGAAAATTATGGAAAATTCGGAGGACCTTATTGTTTTTACACTAAAAAATGGGTATCTCCTAGCCTTTTAAATTTAAGTTTATATTCTGATAATAATAGTAAAATAGACCTAAACACTGCAAAAACTAAAAATTTAACCCAATTTCCAGGTTTGCTAAAACAAGAGTTTGAATTTGATGATTATAAATTAATTTTAAACCTAGAAACTACTACTACACGAACTTCTTTATTTAGAGCAATTTTGATAAATAATTCTCAAAGCGAAAAAAACTTTTCAATGAATATCCGAGGCAGCATGTTTGATGAATTTGGCAAAAGCGAACAAGTACCTGATGGCTGGATATATAAAGTTGAGGGAAAAGATGATATAGTTTGGCTTGTAAGATTTAGATTAGATGCAGAAATGGACTTAAATTATTCCGACTATAGCTATGAGTTCAAATATAAGCAAATGCAAACTATTCAGCCAAATGACAGCTTGATAATGACTGCGGTAATTGCACAATTTTTTAAAGGAGACACACAGCAAGATGTTCTATTATCAAATGACGTATTAACTTTAACACAAGGGTATTTAGATAATAATAAAAATTTGTGGAACTTTTTGTTTGCACATATGAACTCGCAAAACAAAATTAATCGGCAAATGAGCTTAAACGCTTTTCAAACAATTTATTTGAATTTAAGATCTGCTTTGCCAACAAAAAGATTTTTTACTGTTTTGCCTTATAATGAAACCAAAGATTTATTTATAAATACCGATGAATCGTGGTTTACAGCTATTTCATTATTGAAATTTGACCCAAGAATAAGTAATAATACCATTAATTTTATTTTAAATTCAATAAACGAAGACGGCTCTTTAAATAAATATTTAAACATAATGCCGGAATTTGAAAACAAAAGCGAAATTATTGAAAAACCAATGGCTGCATGGACAGTCTTTAATATTTATTCACACAATAATGATGAAAATTTTCTTAAATCTGTTTTACCAATTTTAGATAAATACTTAAATTTTTGGTTTGAAAATAGAGATATTGATAAAAACGGCTGGATAGAAAATTCTAAAGGAATTGAAGAAGTTGCCTTAAATGCAATATTATTTACAGAAATACACTCTATGGCCAAAATGTATGAAATTATTAAAGACGAAGAAAAAGCGGAATATTATCAAAAACAAATAGATAGAATTGCTCAAAATTTTAATTTGTATTTTTTTCAAGTGGAGCAAAACAGATATTGTGATTTTAATACAGAAACTAAAAAATATGAAATTGCTAAAAATACTATTGGATACTGTTTATGGTCGGGAATTACAAACCAAAGCATAGCTGATGTTTACGCACAAGAAATTGTTAAGGATATTAATTCTGATGAGATTTTTTATAGAATAGAAAATTCTGATTTAGATCCAGGATATTTTTATTTAATGGCCTTAGGATTTAGATATTTTGAATATTCGCAAATTCACGATGCTTTAAAACTAATTTTTACAAATAAAGTAGATTTCGATTTTACTAATAGAAATAAATTATTTTCCTATAAATACAATAAAAAAACTATTGAATATTCAACTTATATAGCCGCAATATATTTGTTGATGACAAATTATTAAATTGAAAATAAAGCTTAAAAAATTTCGAGTATAAAAGAAAATTCTGTGTATTTGTAAAAAGAATCGAGTATAAAGAAAATTTTGATAAAATCTGAACCGATTTGTCAGCAAAAAACGAAACTATTTTAAGTAAAATACGTATAATTAAGAATGGGGTAATTGGTTTTAAAAATTTTAACAATTTGTCTTTTGCAAATAGTTTTTTTGTATTCTCTAAAATACAAAATCATTAGCTTTTTGTATTCTCTAAAATACAATTAATATAGAAATCCAAATAGCCAAAGCGGAATTTCATTGCGAAAACCTGTTGTTATGCCATCAAGGGCAAGGAAAGCATTGTCTAAATCTTTGATTTGTTTTGTAGTTTTGTTTTTACCGCCAATTTCGAAATAATATTTATCATCAACACAAAAATCTGTTTGTTTTGTATATGTAAGTTTATGCTGCTGTTGTAGTTGATTAAAGAAAAAAGTTTCACGCAAATTGCCAATTTCCGGATTTTCTGCCGAAAGGGCATAATTATAATTGGTGTTTTGCAGATAAATCTTTTCGGGTCTAAGCATTTGCCGTATCCCTGTTGCTTTTTGTTTGAGCAACAAAATACTGTGAGACTTTTCTAAAAGCTGTAAATAATTCATTAAACTTGTTCGGGTTACATCAAGCATTTGGCTTAATTGTGAAATATTAGGCGTAAAAGGAACCATTTCAGAAAGTATGTAAAATAATTTTTTAATTCGTATAATTGAGTAAAAGTCAATGCTTTCTACATTTGGCAAATCACTTTCCACTACGGTATTGAATGTTTGTAAAACACGCTCTCCATAACCATGTACATCTTCCTGATAATAAGGATAATAGCCATATTGAAGATATTTCTGAAAAGCAGGTAATGGCGTAATTTCTCTTATTAATTTTTGACTAATTGAAACATGATTTTCAAGAATTTCTTCGAGAGAAAAAGGCATTTGCGATTTTCTTAATAAACCTTCGAAAATTAAAAATTCTCGAAACGACAAGCCAAACAATTGAAAATGTCGCACTCGCCGACTTAAATCGGCTCCAGCTTTAAAAATTTGCAAAATTGAGGAAGCAGTAAAAACAATTTTCAATTTCGGAAAATCATCATAAATATTTTTGATTTCCTGTGCCCAAGTAGAATATTTATGTACTTCGTCAAGATAAAGTTCCTTTCCACCAAGCGAATAAAAATCATCTGCAAGGGAATACAAATTATTATTACTGAAATAAATATTATCTAAACTTACAAATAAAACATCTTCGGGATTATTTCCATACTGCTCTTTTATATGTTGTAAAAGCATAGTAGTTTTTCCAGTTCCGCGTGCACCGGTAATGGCTGTCAAACGGTTACTCCAATCTATTTGACTTTTAAGATAACGTTCAAAACGCATATCTGTTTCTGCTAATTTGCGATAAAATGCTAAAAATAAACGTTTCATATCGATATTTTTTTTGCAAAGATACAAAATGTATTTTACAAAACACAAAATTATCAGTTTTTTGTATTCTCTAAAATACAAAGTTGGATGTAAATTTCAAAACTTTTCCTAAAAAAACTCCGAGTTTTAAAATCTGAACCGATTTGTGGGCAAAAAACCAAACTATTTTAAGTAAAATACGTATAATTAAAGATGGGCTAATTGGTTTTGCAGAACAAAAACACAATAGTATTTTATAAAAATCAAGTTTCTTTAAAAAAAATTACTATTTTTGAAAAAAAAAACAAAAAATAAGAAAGATAGAGCTGCAAGTAATAGAAATTTAACCAAGGCAAAAAATGCAAAAAATGATGAGTTTTACACTCAATATCATGATATAGAAAAGGAAATTAATGCATATTTAGAATATGATAAAAATGTATTTAGAGGAAAAACTATTTTACTGCCCTGCGACGACCCCGAGTGGAGTAATTTTACAAAATATTTTGCTCAAAATTTTGAAAGTTTTGGAATAAAAAAACTAATCTCCACAAGTTATGCACCAGAAAGTAAGAAATATAAAGCTGGCTATCAACCCACTTTGTTTGAGGTAAACGACCCGCAATTTGATGAGTATAAAACAAGAGTGAAAGGTAAAATTTTTACTCTTAGCAAAGATATTACAGGAGATGGAAAAATTGATGTAAATGATTTGGAATGGCATTATTTGGAAGGTGATGGAGATTTTAGAAGTAAAGAAATTATAAAACTTAGAGATGAAGCAGATATTATTATTACTAACCCGCCCTTTTCTTTGTTTCGTGAGTTTTTGGCTTGGATTGTTGAAGCTAAAAAAATGTTTGTAATTATTGGAAGTAAAAATGCAATAACGTATAAAGAAGTGTTTCCATTAATCAAAGAAAATAGATTATGGGTTGGTACTACAAGTTTTAATAAAGATATGCTTTTTATATCACCAGAAGAAATAGATCCAACAAATAAGCCAAGCTCTGCCACTCGTACAGTGGATGGGAAGGTATATTTAAGATCTCCTTCTGTTTGGTTTACCAATCTCGATCACGGCAGACGACATCAGCCATTAGCTTTAATGACAATGGCTGATAATATTAAATTTAATAAAAAATTAAAAGGCCAAGAATATCAAAAATACGATAATTATGATGCCATAGAAGTTTCATTTACCGATGCTATTCCAAGTGATTATGAAGGAGTTATGGGAGTGCCAATAAGTTTT
>Ga0265293_10004060_pt1 | contig 26286 bp, 22 predicted proteins | sample Munlanlewell138R_FD_192505 | JGI IMG/M metagenome (GOLD analysis project Ga0265293, IMG submission 192505) | Leachate microbial communities from a municipal landfill in Southern Ontario, Canada - Leachate well 138R | ecosystem: Engineered > Solid waste > Landfill > Unclassified | place: Canada...
TAGTTAATGTTACGCACTATAATGAGTTGAATGCTCTGAACAATTATCAAGTTGGATCCTGAATCAAGTTCAGGATGACAGCTCGTTTGTTCAGGATGACGAATGTTTGTTCAGGATGACGAGTGTTCCGTCATTCCGTGCTTGACACGGAATCTAGTTTATAGATTAATCAAAAGGTTCAATTCATTGTGGTGGCAGAAACCCATAGTTAAGATGCTATTTGTTAGCATCTTTTTGAGACCCTGCTATCACCTTAATATGAAGCAGGATATTGACTAGCACACTTATATCATGGAGTGTGCCATTGGTTAGCACACCTGAAAGTTACAAAAATAGAGTTTTAGAAAAATTAATAAAATAAGGAATAAAAATGAGCAAAATAAAAATAGGCGTAATAACAGCAAGTGATAGAGCGAGTAAAGGGATATATGAAGATATCTCAGGTGTAGCAATCCAAGATACTATGAAAGAGTACCTAAAGAGTGATTTTGAGATAGTTTATAGATGCATAGCAGATGAGCAAGGCTTACTAGAAGAAACGATGAAAGAGCTTTGTGATGAAGCAGGGTGTTGTTTAGTTGTTACTACGGGTGGAACAGGTCCAGCACTTCGTGATGTAACTCCAGAGGCGACCGAGAATGTATGCGATAAGATGATGCCAGGCTTTGGTGAGCTTATGCGCCAAGTGAGTCTGCAATACGTTCCAACTGCAATTTTATCTCGTCAGACTGCTGGAATAAGAGGAAAATCACTAATCATAAACCTCCCAGGAAAACCAAAATCAATTCGTGAGTGTTTAGATGCAGTATTTCCTGCAGTTCCATACTGTATAGACCTGATAGAAGGTCCATATATAGAGACAAATGAAGAAGTTATAAAAGCTTTTAGACCGAAGGTTAAGTAGCCCGAGTTTATTGTAGAGAAGAGATACTTTAAAGCATAAAGCCCCGAACTAGTTCGGGGTTCCGATGAACTTTGATAATGTTACTTTAAAGCATTTGGAGACTTTTGGAACCTAGAACTTTAAGAATGCTAACCAATGGCATTGTCCACGATGTTTCGAGGCTAGTACTTATTAAAGCCCCGAACAAGTTCGGGGTTCTGATGAACTTTGATAATGTTACTTTAAAGCATTTGGAGATTTTTGGAACCTCGAACTTGTTCGAGGCTGGTGTTACTTAAAGCCTAAAAACCCCAAACAATTTCAGAGTTCCGATGAACTAAATAGAAATTCTAATGCCAACAGGGCAGTGGTCTGAACCTTCTATGTGGTCTAGTATGTAGGCATCTTCGAGATTTTCAGCTAAATCTTCTGAGATGAAAAAATAGTCTATTCTCCAGCCTATGTTTTTAACTCTTGCAGATGAGCGATATGACCACCAGCTGTATCTGTCTGCTTCATCGCCGTTTACATATCTAAAGGTATCTATGTAGCCATGGGCTATGAGTTTATCTATCCAAGCTCTCTCAAGTGGTAGAAATCCAGATGTTTTAGAGTTAGCTTTTGGGTTTTTAAGGTCAATCTCTTTGTGGGCTGTGTTTACATCTCCACATATTATGACAGATTTGCCATCCTCTTTTAGTTTCTCACAATAGTCTAAAAAGTCATCATAAAACTTCATCTTATAGGCTAATCTCTCCTCATCTCTTTGACCATTTGGAAAGTAGACATTAAAAAGTACAATATCCTCATAGTGAGTCTCAACAATCCTGCCCTCATTCATAGTGTCAATATGTTCACATGTAGAGCTAAAATCGCTCTTCTTTCGACTCCAAGTCATAGTTCCACTATAGCCTTTTTTTGTAGCTGAGTTTACTATTGTTTCTTGATAGTCTAAATTAAACATATCTTGTGGAATCTGCTCCTCTAGCGCTTTTATCTCTTGTAAGCAGAGTATATCTGGTTGATGTTCATCTATCCATCTGAGGGCTTCTTTATTAGCTACTGCGCGAATTCCATTAACATTCCATGAGATGATATTTATTGAGTTTGACATATATAATTTTTCCAAAAGTTAAGTTTTAAAATTAAAAGCATTTAGATGCAGAGGATTATAGTTGAAGTTAGCGCAGAGCCAACTTAGGGAAACATTATAGCCTTATGGCATAAGTTTCCTAAGTCAAGCTTATATAAAGTTTACTTTAGAAAGATGGTGCTTTAGTCCAAGCTCATCAGCTGGGCAGCCAAGGGCAAGTCCTAGCATCTGTTGCATATGAAGAATTGGAAGTTCTACTTCACGACCAATAGCTTCAGAAGCGTGCTTCGTCTGAGTGTCGAGTTTTAAATGGCATAGTGGGCAAGGTGTTACCATCATGTCAGCATTACCATCCATTGCTCCCGCTATTGCATTTCCAGTTAGTATAGATGCAGTCTTTGGAGCTTGAAGCTCTACATGAAAACCACAACATTTATTTTTTTCAGTATAATCAACATTCATACCACCACAAGCGATGATTAGATCATCTAGTGAAGTAGGGTTGTAAGGGTTTTCTTTACTCTTATGAGACTCATTTTGAAGCTCAGATGGACGGATATTGTGACAACCATAAAATGGTGCAATATTAAACTGGCTTAGTGGAGTTACAACCATCTCTTTTATCTTATCTAGCCCTATATCATCTATGATAGCGTATAGGAAGTGGATAACATTTGAAGTGCCTTTATACTCAAGTCCAACTTCTGCTAACTTCTCATTTACCTTAGCTTTAAGCTCGGCATTGTTATCAAGACGATGTTTTGTCATAGCAGTGTTTAGCTGACAGGTGTTACAGATAGTAACCATTGTAAGCTCGTGTTTTTCTGCATAAGCGATATTTCTAGCATTTAGTACAAGTGATAAAAAGTCATCATAATCTTGCAAGTGCGAAGCTCCACAGCATGATGCTTCTGTGAGTTCGATTAACTCAATATTTAATTTTTTTGCTACTGCTAGTGTTGACATCATCTGCTCTGGAGTACTCTGCTTTGCTGTGCATCCTGTAAAAAGTGCGTATTTTAATTTTTTCATATTTTACTCCTAGAACTTTGCAGTTGATGATGATTTGACAAGTTTTTGAATTTCATCTAAGTTGTCTGATTTTGGCATATTCCAAGGAAGAACTATCTTACCTTTTCTAAACATTTGCAGAGCTACTGGGATATGTTTTATGATAGATGGACCCTCAGAGTAGAGAACTAAAGTACCCTCATCAAGCATACCGTGCTTAGCGATTGAGTTTTTAAACCCAACTGCGTGACGAGAAGCTACAGTTGAAGTTGCAAGACCTTTGTCAAATAACATAAGATGAAGTTTTGTAATCTTGCCAATAGGGTTTATATCTTTTGGACAAGCCTCAGCACACTCAAAACATTTGACACAATCCCAAACACCTTGAGCCTCTTTGTGCATCTCTGTCAGTCTCTTTGTACCAGCTTCATCACGAACATCTGCTTCAAATCTATAGGCTTTAGCAAATGCTGCTGGACCAAAAAATTCATCATTAATCTCAACTACTGGACAAGCGTAATGACAAGCTCCACACTGGATACATAGGTCTGCATCGTCTAGCTCTTCAGCTTGTTTTGGTGATACTAAGTGTTCATGTTCTGGATACTCATCAATGTCAGAGATAAGGTATGGCTTGATGGCTTCATGTTTTTGCCAAAAATCAGCCTTATCTATAATCATATCCTTTACTGCTCGCTTAATACTTAGTGGCTCTAAAGTGATATCATTTCCAAAAAGTTTAATCATATCGTTCATATTTTCTTTACATGCAAGAGTTGCACGGCCATTTAGCTTTATAGCACAAGCTCCACATATTCCGTGTCTACAGCTTCTACGATATGAAAAACTACCATCTAAATCCCATTTGATTCTGTTTAATATATCTAAAACAACCTCTTCAGAAGTCACCTCCATAGTGTAGTCTTCATAGTATGGAAGATAATCCACATCAGCATTAAAACGAAATACTTTGAAGTTTACTTTTTGTGTATTTATATTGTGTGTACTCATAAGTTCTCCTTAGTATGTTCTTGGTTTGAGTTCATGTTTGCCAAGCTTAACAGCCATATAATCAAGTCTAATGTCACCCTTGTCATCCATGTATGCCATAGTATGTTTTAAGAAGTTTTCATCATCGCGAGACTCGAAATCTTCTCTATAGTGAGCACCACGACTCTCTTTTCTAGCAATTGCACTCTCTACTATAAATGCTGAGTAGTCAAGCATATGACCAAACTCTATAGCTTCTTGAAGTTCAGTGTTAAAGAGTTTTGATTTATCTTTTATGCGGATATTTTTAAATCTTTTATGAAGTTCTTTTACTTTTGCTATTGCAATCTCAAGTGTCTCACCAGTTCTAAATGCACCAGCATTATCAGTCATACACTGTTGAAGTTCATCTCTTAAGCCTGTTACAGTCTCATCACCATTGTTGTTTAGGATGAAGTCCATCTCTGCTTGTGCATTTTTGGCATCTTCTTTTGTAGCAACACGAAGTTCAATGTTGTCTATCTCAGATACCATTGTTTTTCCAACAAAACGACCAAAGAGTAGGGCTTCTAAAACAGAGTTTGCGCCAAGACGATTTGCACCGTGAACAGAGACACAAGAACACTCACCAGCAGCATAAAAACCCTCTACAAACTCATCATTATTTTTACGAACATTTCCTGCAATATTTACAGGAATACCACCCATAGAGTAGTGCGCAGTAGCAGAGATTAAGATAGGCTCTTTTATCATATCGAGCCCTAAAAATGTTAGAGCTAAATCACGAAGCTCAGGAAGCCTCTGCATAATGATATCTTTACCCAAATGCGTCACATCTATAAAGACTGCATCTTTTCTAGGGCCAACACCGCGACCCTCTCTTATTTCATTTAAAATAGCACGGCTAACAACATCACGAGATGCAAGTTCCATAGCGTTTGGAGCATATTTTTCCATAAATCTCTCACCTAGTGAGTTAAAGAGTTTTCCACCCTCACCACGAGCAGCTTCTGAGATTAAAACACCATTTCCAGAAAGACCTGATGGATGAAACTGAACAAACTCCATATCTTCTAGGGGAAGTCCATGACGAGCTACTATTGAGAGTCCATCACCTGTATTTGCATGCGCATTTGAGTTTATCTTATAAGCACGAGCGTAACCGCCAGTAGCAAACATTACTGATTTTGCGTTAAATATAGCAGTTTGCATATCACGAATATTAAAAGCTACTATTCCGCTTACCTTGCCATCTTTATAGATGATATCAGAAGCATACCACTCATCCCAAAACAAAACACCAGCGCGAAGAGCTTGCTCATAGATAGTTTGAAGCAGAGTTAAACCTGTTCTATCTTTTGCATAACATGCACGAGGAGATGATTGACCACCAAAAGGTCGTTGTGCGATTTTACCATCTGGAGTTCTGCTAAAAGCAGCTCCCATTCTCTCAGCCCAGCGAATAGTCTCTGGTGCTTTTTGGCACATAAACTCAACAGCATCTTGATCTGCTAAATAGTCAGATCCCTTTACTGTATCAAACTCGTGTAACTCAACACTGTCTTCGTCACTAAATGCTGCATTGACTCCACCTTGAGCAGCACCAGAGTGACTTCTCAAAGGGTGTAGTTTTGTAATAACAGCAACTTTTTTTCCCGCATTTTGCAATTCTCTTGCAGCAGCGCAGCCCGCTAGGCCAGCTCCAACAACGATTGCATCGTAAGTATAAATAGGAATACTCATTAGCTTTCCTTCGTTTAAAGATATAAAAAATAAGCTTGATTATAGCGTGAGAAGCCTTTGTGAATGTTAAATACGGGCTTTGGGGGAAGGAAGTCAAAGTTTGTTACTATTTGATACAATTATAAGTAATTGAAATAGATATCGTCACTTTTTGTAACGAAGTCTTGTTGTGTAGATAACTTAAAGTGCATCTCAAGGCTAGCCTAGTAGTTTTACTAATACTCTTTACAAATGGCAAATATAGATATCTAATGATATAATGCCAAATAATTTATAGTCTTTTAAATGCCATTAAATAACAATACATATAAAGAAGTATGCTTGAATCTAGAAAATTATTTTATATCTCAGTTTGATAGTAATCGCATCGGGGATGATGGTGCTCTAGTTGGCTCTATGGTTTACTCTAAAGATGCTTTTTTTGAAGACGTGCATTTTAAAACAAAATGGATGAATCACTATCAAATAGCACAAAAATCAATGATGGCAAATATCTCAGATGCCATTGCAATGAACGCTAAACCAAAGTATGCACTTCTAAGTGTAGCTATGCCGCGCACTATAACTAAAGAGCAGATGCGAGACTTAGTTCGTGGTTTTACAGATGTGGCAAAAAAGTTTGATATTGAGATAATTGGCGGAGATACTATAAGTAACATAAAACTCGATATTACTATAACTATCATCTCACAAACAGCAAAACCGCTACTTAGAAGTGGTCTTAAAAAAGCTTGTCTCTTAGCTCATACAGGAATACTTGGAAGAAGCAAAAAAGATTTTTTAAAACTTAGAAATCTTGGCAAAATCCATACAAAATCTAAGTTTGTAAATATACAATTAAGAGATAAGTTTGTACAAAAATCTAGCAGATATTTAAGCTCAGGTATGGATATCTCAGATGGTCTTTTTAGTGATTTAGATAAACTTGCATCCATAAATAAACTAGGATTTAGATTTTTTAAAAAAATCTCAAAAAGAGTGGCTTGTAGTGGTGAAGAGTATGAGATGCTAGTTGCATTTGATAAAAGATATATAAAGGCAATAAAAAGAGTGGCAATACAGACAAGAACACCGCTAAATATTTTCGCTTCTAGTGCGAGAATGAGATACACCAATAGATGCAAAGCGCATCATTTTTAAAGGCAAAAAAATATGGATAGATTTTACTCACTAGATCACTCAAGTATAGATTTTCATTTTAAACAGTCTCCTAGAGACTTTGTGGTTGAAGAGATTCCTCTTTATGAGTTTAGCGGTGATGGAGAGCATCTTATACTCTTTATCAGAAAAAAATCTCTAAGTACTCCTGAGATGATAGGTATAATAGCTAGGTTTTTAAATATCAAAAATAGAGATATTGGCTATGCAGGCTTAAAAGATAAGCATGCAATGACAAAACAATATATCTCAGTGCACAAAAATTACGAAGCACAACTTGAAAACTTTGAACATGAAAACATTAAGATAATCTCAAAACATTACCATAATAATAAGATACGTATCGGACACTTAAAAGGCAATAGATTTTATATAAAGGTAAAAAAAGTAAATCCTACAAGTGCTATAAAGATAGATGAAGCTTTAAAAAACATAGAAAAATACGGGATGCCAAACTTCTTTGGATATCAAAGATTTGGAAATGATGGAGATAACCATATAATTGGCGAAAAACTAGCAAAGGGAGAAGCAAAAGAGCGAAATCCTAGAGTAAAAAAACTCCTTATAAATGCTTACCAGAGCCATCTTTTTAATCTTTGGCTAAGTTCAAGATTAGAGCTAAATAGACTAATAAACAACTTTGAAACATTAGAGCTAGAGTCAGTTTTAAATATGCCAAACAATGAGCTAACAAAGTTAAAATCTCAAAGCCATCCATTTAAACTTATGCAAGGCGATGTGATGGAACACTATCCTCATGGAAGATTGTTCGATTATGAAGAGAGTGTTGAGGATTTAGAGAGATTTAACAAAAGAGAGATAGCGCCAACTGGGCTTTTATGTGGCAAAAAAGTAAAAATTGCCTCAGGATTGGCAAGAGGCTATGAGAAAAATTTTGATGATGAGATAAATGCTGATGGTGCTAGAAGATATGCCTGGGTATTTGCTGAAGATATCGAGGGAAGATTTAACAAGATAGAGGCTCAGTATGAGTTTAACTTCACTCTTCCAAAAGGTTCATACGCAACTGTTCTTATAGAAGAAATCGCAAAGCGTAAGCTTCTTTAGAAAGAGAAAGATAAACGAATAAAAGGATAAAAATATAATGAGTAAACATATAACATCGGCCATTTCACAAACTTTTGGAAAGTTTGCAAATAGAGAGTTTCCAGAGTGGTTTCAAAAAATCATTAACAACTCTTATGTAAGTTTGATGGGCTTAGATATGAGCGAATTTAACTCACCAAATTCATATAAAAGTCTAAATGCACTCTTTACAAGAAAACTTAAAAAAGATAGAACTTACTCTTTAGATGCAGATGATTTTATATCTCCTTGTGACTCTTTAGTCTCGGCTTGTGGCAAGCTACAAAAGGATTATGCACTTCAGATAAAAGGCATGAGATATTCAAGTGATGAACTTTTAGGTGAGCACTTTAGTGATGATGAAAAAAGTAGCGTTTATGATGGAGATTTTATAAACTTTTATCTATCTCCAAAAGATTATCATCGTTACCATATTCCAACAAATCTAAAAGTTTTAAAAGCTGTGCATATTCCAGGAAAACTCTATCCTGTAAATAATCCTTCACTTAAAAAAAGACTAAATCTCTTTATAGAGAACGAGAGAGTTGTTCTGATGTGTGAAAACTCAAGCGGCAAAAAGTTTTTTATAGTCCTAGTTGGAGCTTTAAATGTTGGTGTAATGCAAGTCTCGTTTGAGTCTGCTATAAAAACAAATGCATCTGCGACAAGCCCAAGTGTTTATGAGTACAAAGATCTCTACTTAAACAAAGGTGATGATTTTGGGTGCTTTGAGATGGGCTCAACTATCGTTATCTTGGCACAAAAAGATATGTTAGAACTTAAAGACATAGATAACACAGATGTAAAATATGGAGATACTATAGCTAGAAATGTATAAAACAAAAGAAGAAAAGCAAAAATACATAGAGAAAATTTTTAAAGATAAAGCGCTATTTGAGTGGGAAGTATTGCATGTATCTTCTCACTATGATAGACTTGAAATCATGGAGGTTTTAGCACATATTTTAGTTCGAGAAAAATTAAGATATGAGCTGAATTTCTTATATTTAAAAAGCTATGATGATTTTAATTTTTCACAAATAGTAAATATTATATTTCACGAGATTGCCAATGAGTGGGTTAGTTTTGCAACTGATATTTTACACTACCCAAAGCAAGATGCTATACAAGAGCTTCAAAATAAAATAAGGGTACGGTTTATCCACTCTTTAGCAAAAGAGTACTATGAAAAATATAGACGAAAAATTTTTGAAGAGGTTGGAGATACTTTTATAGAACTAGTAGCAAATGCTAGCAGTGAAAAAAGCATAACAAGAGTGATTCATGAAACTTTAGAAAGTAGCTTAATCAAAAACAGACAGATATTGGATATGCATAATTTTAAACAACTCTATAAGAGAACAAAGATAGCTAGAAATATAAAAAGTTCTGATATTAATAGTCTAAAAATCAAGATAAATGACTTAAAAGCTCTCTATGGAGATGCTAAGCTAAAAACAGATGAAAAAGAGAAACTCTATAGCCAGATAGAGAGAACTCATAAAGAACTAGACAAAGTTGCAAGCTATTCACTTGACCATTTTGACAAAGCTATAAAGAGATTAAAAGACACAATGGTCCAGTCTATGATGAGCATGACTAACTCTAAGCTTTAGCTTTATGGATTTTTGTAGAAAAAAGAAGAATTACGAATTTGTGATTTTAAGCCATATTGATAATAAAGAAAAAAGGTGTTTGTTATGAGGATTATTAAGTGAATTTAAATCTATATTCTTCTCTAAGTGATGAATATAAAAATAATTCACAGAAGATAAGAGTATTGACTGAGAATTGGGTAAACGAAAATATATATTGTCCAAGTTGTGGACATAATGTAAATGAATATAAAAACAATAAACCAGTTGCAGATTTTTTTGTTTAAGATGCAGTGAAGATTATGAGTTGAAAAGTAAAAAAGATAATTCACTTGGCAAAACTATTACCGATGGTGCATATAACACTATGATTGAACGGATTATGGGTGATACTAGTCCAAATTTCTTCTTTTTAAATTATGAAAAAGATACATACAATATATTGAATTTTGTTGCGACACCAAACTATATGTTTGTTCCAGAAATGATTATAAAAAGGAAAAAAGGTATCCCAAATAGACCAAATTACTTTATGTGCAATATTGATATATCTAATATTCCAAATAGTGGTAAAATATCTTATATTAAAGACGGCAAAATACAAAGTAAAGATAAAGTAATAGAAGAGTGGAATAAAACAATTTTTTTAAAACAAGCATATAGTTTAAAATCAAAAGGTTGGATTTTAGATATTATAAAGTGCATAGAAAAATTGGGTAAGAATAATTTTGAACTTAGGGATATATATCAATTTGAAAAATATCTAAAGTTGAAGCATCCGGATAATAGTAATATTCAAGCGAAAATCAGACAGCAATTGCAACTACTTAGAGATAAAAATTATCTAGAATTTGTAGGTCGTGGAAAATATAGGATAAGTTAACATGGAATTTAAAGTAAACATTACAGAAGTTTTATCAAGAGTAATAGCTGTAGAAGCAGATAGCAAAGAAGAGGCTCTAATTAGAGTTTCAGATATGTACAATAGCGAAGAAATAGTTTTAGATTATTCTGACTTTAATGATGATGTTAAGATTGAAATAATTTGCGAAAAGAATGAAAACCCTAAAACTTATAGGTAGCTATGGCTCTAAAGTAGTTTGCATCTTTTTTACTTGAGGTGAATTTTAGACTTTCATATCTTAGATAGATGGATGCTTCTTTGCTAAAGAAGTGTTTGAAGTGAAGATAGTAAGCGTTAAAATCATCTCCTCTCTTATCTTTTGTTTGTGTGTTTGTGAGTGTGAGGGCTACCTCACTATGAAAATCTCCAAGGTTTAGGTCATGACTAGCCTTTAGCATCCAAGTCTCTGGTTTATAGTTTCCTCTGCCGTTTGCTATCATTGAAGTTGTATAGACTTTTGCTGCACCACCATAACCTCCTACAACTCCGCTTAGTCCGAAGTTTTGAGAGTAGTTTAGAGAGAGTGAGTAGTCTTTTGCATCTATGCTAGATCTGAGTGATAGCAAATTTATATCATCGCCGCCATTTTTATCATCTGTTTTTGCGTACTTCCCACCATCTCCACTCTTAAAATATTGCACGCCAAAGCAGATAAGAGTGTTAGCATCTAAGGCTATATCGTAGTCGCCTTGAGCTACAAAAGTAGAGTATAGTTCTGGAGCATAGTAGTAATAAAATTCAGTTTTAAGACCATTGATTCCATTATAATGAAGCGAAAACATTGTGATGTTGTCAAATTCACCACTAGCGCTCTGTTTTTTGTACTTATCTGAAGTATTGGGGCGAATGGCATTAATATAGTAGAGTTGAACTTTTAGGTCCTTGATACTCTCTCCTGTGTAGGCAAAACCTCTATATGACCATGGAACTATTCTTGTAGTATCATCGTTCATCATAGGAGTGTTTAGCATAAAATTACCCACTTTTAAGATTCTAGTGTCTGTTTTATATGCTAAATAAGATTCGCTAATAGCAGTTAAAGCACTACCATCCTTTTTAAAAAGGGCAGTTTTTTCTCTCTCTTGTGAATCAAAAGTAGGGTTAGATGTGTGAAATCTTACAGATCCAAAGAAGAGGTTTTTAGTATTAGTTGTGTATTTTAGATAGCCACCAGCGGAAGTGGCATAAATATTAGAGTCATTTTTTTTGTCTATATTGTAGTAAAAGAGTTGCATCTCGGCATTAATATTTCCATCTGCAAATGCCTTTTGAAGAGTTGCCTCAGCACTAAGAAATAGACTAAAAAAGAATAAAATTAAAAATTTAAACATCTATGAAACCAAGAGCTACTTCCATGTTTGATTATTTTCCTATAGCGTTATCAAGTAGTGCTATAGCGTTGTAGTAATCATAAAAAGAGACTATAAGGTTTGACTTAGCATCTATATAACCTTGTCTTGCTTGTTGGAGCTCTATAAAGTCTGAAAGCCCATACTCATATCTCTTTTGAGCCTGCTCAAACTTATCGCTAGAGACCTCTAAAAGACTCTGTGAGAGCACTACTGAATCTTTTGTTCTGTTAAGATTTATATATGCTTGTGTAGTCTGTTTTTTTATAAAAAGTCTTGAATTGTTTAACCTTGACTGAGCAATATCTAGAGCAATCTTTTTTTCTTGAGCTGTTGCCGTACTCGCTCCACCCTCGTAGATATTGTAATCTAAGTTTAGTGTTATAGAGTATTGATCTTGCGGTGTTCTATCTTCAAATTTATCTACTTTTTGCTTAGTATAGTTAGCCCCAAGATAAAGTTCAGGATAAAATGTAGCCTCTGCAGCTCTGCTTGTAGCCTCAGCTGATTTTATCTCAAAGAGATTTTTCTTTAATTCAAACCTATTTTCATAAGCAAACTCTATAGAATCTTTTAAGCTTAGAGCGTAACCATTAAGAAAGTCTAAAATATTTTCAAAATTAAGCGCTCTAGAATAGACTTCATAGCTCGTAGAATTATCCATAAAACCAACAACTGCATCTAGAGATGCGTAGGCTAATTCTAAGGTATAGAGACTGTTTTTTAAATCTAGTTTTGATTTTATAAGCTCAACCTTTGCATCTGAGACATCTATCTTTGTTTTGATTCCAGATTCAAAATATTTTTGTGAGCGGTATAGCTGAGCTTCATTTAGTTTCACATTTTCTCTATTTACAGCTATGAGAGCTATCGCTTTTAGAACCTCATAGTAAGCACCCTTTACATCTTTTATTTTGTCTGAGATTTGTTGCTCATTTGAGTTTAGGTATGCATCTGAATCATACTTTAAACTATCAACGCTCCCACCAGTTTTTCCAAAGTCATATACGATTTGCTTTAGTGAGAGTTTACCTAAGAGTAGGGTATCGTTTATCATGCTATTTTTGTTTTCTGGTATATCGCTCATACCAGTCTCTCCAGCACTTAAGCTCAAATCCACTTTTGGTAAATAAGAAGCAAAACCTTTATCATAACGGCTTTGAGATGCTCTATATTCATCAGCACTTATCTTTAGATCTGGAGAATTCTCTAAGGTTTTTATGATTAACTCATCTACTGTGTATATATCTTTTGCTGCTAGACTTAGAGTTAGTAAAAGTACGCTTATTAACCTTAACATCATATAGACTCCCTTCTTTTTATCTCATCTTCTACGCTTACAAACTTCTCTCTCATGGACTCTAAAAGTACATATAAAACAGGCACAAAAAGTGTAGAGATAAAAGTCGCAGCTATCATTCCAAACATTAGTACAACCCCAATAGATACCTGAGTAATGGAACCAGCCCCAGTTGCAAAAGCTAGAGGTATGATACCAAACATAAAAGAGAGGATTGTCATCATAATCGCGCGAAAACGTAAAGACCCACCCTTGATGGCAGACTCAACAATCCCAACTCCGCTCTCTCTTTGCTCTTTTGCAAACTCTACTATAAGAATGGCATTTTTTGCAGCAAGAGCTACGAGCAAGACGAGACCGACTTGTGCGAAGGTGTTAAGTGGAAGGTCAACTACATGAAGCCCAATAATTGCACCAGCTACAACCATTGGAACTGAGAGAAGTATCATCAAAGGAAGTATCCAACTCTCATATTGAGCAGAGAGTACCAAAAATACAACAAGTAAAACAAAGATAACAACATAGATTTGAGCATTTCCAGCTAGTGTCTCTTGATAACTCATTCCAGCCCACTCATAACCGTAAGATGCCGGCAGGACTCTCTTTGATATCTCATCCATAGCATCCATAGCATCTCCAGAACTATATCCAGGTGCAGCTTCGCCGTTTATCTGGATGCTTCTATACATATTGAAGTGTGAGAGATTTTGAGGCCCCACAATCTCTTTGACGCTTAATATCGCATTTAGCGGTATCATCTTGCCACTGTTGTTTTTTACAAAGAGCTTATCTATATCCTCTTTTGTACTTCTAAACTCTTTATCAGCTTCAACGAAGACTCTAAAAACCTTACCAAACTTTGTAAAGTCATTTACATAGACAGACCCAAAATAAGCTTGCATAGTTGTAAACAAGTCAGAGATAGTTACTCCGAGTGCATTTGCTTTTTCTCTGTTTATATCTATATCATACATAGGATAGTTTGTCGCAAAGGTTGTAAAAGTATAAGCTATCCTTGGATCCGCAAAAGATGCTTTTATAATCTCTTTTGCATAGTGCTGAAATGTTTCTAAATCACCTGAGAGATAGTCTTGAAGTCTAAAGTCAAAACCTCCAACATTTCCAACTCCTGGAATTCCTGGCATATTAAAAGCTGCAATATTAGCCTCACTAATAGGTGCAGTTCTTTGCTGTATTTGCCTTATGATGCCATCAACGCTATTTTCTTTAGTAGTCCTAAGATCCCAGTCTTTTAAAGAGACAAACATTGCTATGGCTGAACTATCCATGGCTCCTGTAATAATGTTAAAACCTTCAACGCTAACAACATTAGCAACACCATCTATACCGTAGATAATATCTTCAACTCTCTTTCCAGTTATAGAAGTTTGAGATAGAGAAGAGCCAGGTTTTAAATTTACTGAAACCATACATACACCTTTGTCTTCTGAGGGAACAAAGCCTGTAGGAGTTATAGTAAAGAGATAGTAGGTAAAGTAGAAAACCCCTACCATAAGAGCTAGCATCACATATTTAATCTTTATAAGATAAGTGATAAGAAGTGTGTATTTTCTAGTTAGATAGTTAAAGAAGGTATCAAACTTATGAAATAAGATAAACTTCTTCTCACCTTTTTTTTGTCTTTTTATAATAATGGCACTAATGGCAGGAGAGAGTGTTAGAGCATTTAAGGCTGAGACTAAAACGGCAAAAGAGATAGTAAGAGCAAATTGCTGATACAAGGCTCCAGTGATTCCTGGTAGCATTGAGACTGGGATGAAAACAGCGATAAGAACAAGAGTGGTAGAGATGATCGGGCCAATGAGTTCTATCATGGCTTTTTTTACAACCTGAGGCATTGTCAAATCTGGTTCTTTGTTCATAATAACTTCAACATTCTCAACAACTAAGATAGCATCATCAACAACTATTCCGATGGCTAGGATGAGTCCAAATAGTGTTAAAAAGTTTATAGAAAAACCACCAGCTAACTGCATCGCAGCAAATGTACCGATAAGTGAGACAGGGATAGTAGCAGCTGCAATAATAGTAGGTCGCCATGAGCCTAAAAATATAAATATAATTAGCATAACTAAAAAGATTGCCATATAGAGGTTCTCTACAACATTATCAATAGCTACTGCCACATATTTTGTTGTGTCATAAGGGACTGAATAAACAACTCCCTCAGGAAAACGAGAAGAGAGTCTTTGCATTGTATCTTCTATGTTTTTACGAATCTCAAGAGCGTTTGCTTCGCCTAGTTGATAGACTGCTATAAGTCCAGTTGGTTTTTTATCACTAATAGCATTCCAGTCATAACTCTCACTTCCTAGTGTTATGTTTGAGACATCACTTAGCCGAATTAAAGAGCCATCTTCTTTATACTTGATAACTATGTCTTCAAACTCTTTAACCTCACTAAGTCTTCCCTTAGTGGTAAGTATAAACTCCTGTTTTTGCTCATCGTAAGATGGGTTTCCTCCGATTTTTCCAAGAGCTGCTTGTTTGTTTTGTGCCTTTATAGCAGATATGGCTTCCATTGGAGTCATATTTAGAGCTTTTAGTTTATCTGGGTTTAGCCAAACTCTAATTGCATATTTTTTCTCGCCTAGGTTTTGAGCTTGACCAACTCCAGGGACTCTTTTTATCTCATCTAAAATATTTATATTTACAAAGTTACTTAGAAACTTATCATCATACTTTTCATCCCCGTTTATAGCAATAAGGCAGACTAGAGATGGGCTTCTTTTATCTACTATAACACCTTGTTGTGTTACTTCTACTGGTAGAAGAGCATTAGCACTAGAGATTTTGTTTTGAACATCAACTGCACCTATATCTATATCATAACCAGGCTCAAAGTAGACATTTATATTTGAAGTTCCGCTTGAAGTAGAAGATGATTCTATATATATAACACCTTTGATGCCATTTAACTTATCTTCTAAAACACGAGTTACACTATCTTCAACAACAAAGGCATTTGCACCTGTATATGTTGCACTGACAGTTACAGTAGGAGGTGCAACATCTGGGTACTCAGAGACTGGTAGCACAAACATCGAGACTAATCCAGCTACAATGATGATAAGCGAGATTACAATAGCAAGTATGGGTCTTTTTATAAAAGTTACACTAAACATCTAACTACTCTTTTGGAATAAGTCTATTTTTTTCTAAAATAGCCTTTATTCCTTGTGTGTCTGTAACATCTATTGGATCAACTTCCATCGAGTCTCTTATCTTCACAAGAGCAGAAACAATAACTCTATCCCCATCTTTTAAGCCACTAGATACATCTACATAGTACTTTGATGAGTATCCAGTCTCTATATTTACTCTTTTAGCTCTGTTGTCTCTATCTACCACATAGATATAACTTCCAAGCTGGTCAGCAAAGATAACTTCAGGAGAAATCATTAAAAAGTCATACTTATCTGTTATAAAGAGGTTTACATATACAAAAGTACCAGGCAACACCTTGGCATCTTTGTTTGAAATAGTAGCTCTCATAGTTATAGTGGAGGTTTGTGAGTCAACCTCGTTGTTTGAAAAATCTATATAGCCATCAAGTCTAACAGTATCATGCTCACCCTTCATCTCTATAAAAGCATCAGGTTTTTCTTTGTTACTATACTTCTCAAACATTCTTACATCGTTTTGAGATGGAGAGAAGTAAGCATATATAGGATCAACACTCATAATAGTTGTTAAAAGCGTAGCTTCTCCTTGACCAACAAGGTTTCCAATATCCACTTTCCTAGAACTAACTTTACCGCTTATTGGAGCTAGAATTGTTGTATAGCCAAGCTCAATTTCTGCTTTTTTAATCTGGGCAATATCCCCAGCAATAGCAGCCTTTAGTCCAGCAAGTTGAGCTTGGTACTGCTCAAGTGTAGCACGAGGAGCTAGCCCCTCTTTTACAAGAGGTTCATATCTTGCAACATCAGCATCTGCTAGCTTTAGTGATGCTTCATCTTGTTGTTTCTTTGCTTTAGCTGCATCTAAAGCTGCGATATATTCATCTTGTTCTATTAAAAATAGCTTCTGACCTTTTGTAACACTTTGACCATCTTTGAAGTAGATCTCTTTTAGTACTCCGGCTACTCTAGCACGGACTTCTTGCTCTGAAGAGGCTTTTGTTGTACCTGTATAACTTCTCCAGATAGGAATAACTTCTTTATTTACTGTAACAGTATTTACACTAAGTGGTGGGATTTTCATTGGAGCTTGTGCCGATTTTTCTTCAGAACATGCGCTAAAGAAGAGCACGCCTAAGAGTAAAATAACGCCTAAGGTTTTTGTTTTCATATAATGCCTTTTGTAGTGTGTTATTGTATCAATGTCTAGCTAAATTATAATAAACATTATATCTTATAAGAGTTTTTTCTTGTGGTCTTGGGTATCTAGCATAAGCATACTCAATCGTCTCTTTTGTAGTGTCATCTAAGACATAAAATCCACTTTTTTGTAAAAATCTAAAGTCGCTCATATCCCCATTTGGATGTAGATAGAATTCTATCACATTTACTCTATTGATATTTAAATCCCTTGAGAGGTTAACACTTGCAACACGAGTTAAAACTTGCTGAGTTATCCTTCTCATAATCTCTTGATTGTCTATTATATACTTCTGTTGACCTTCACTTAGCTTACCAAACTCATCTCCATATAGCTCTTTTATGTTTTGGTTGATGCTACTTCCTTTATAAGTCTTTTTCTCTTCGACCTTAGCCTCTTTTGAGGACTTATCTTGTGCGAGCATTGCGTAAAGAGGATTCTCAGGCTTTTTAATCTCTTCTTTTTTTATCTCTTTTGTAGTGTTTATATCCTCTTTTGCTAAAAGAGGAATATAGGGTTTAGTTGGCGGAAGTGGCTCTACTTTTGGTTGTGGTTTAGGCTCACTTTTAGGTTCTACTTTTGGTGGTGGATTTAGTTTTGGTTTTTTTGGTGGTTTTTTTGGTTCATATTTTATAGGTTCTTTTTCTATCTCTTTGAGTTGTGAGCCTTTTGGCATAGGAGGTGCGATGGGGGATGGCTCTACTTTTTTTTCTATTTTACCTATCTCTTTTTCTTTTTTTGGCATCTCTTTTAGAGAGATTTTCATCTTTTTTTCTTCATCTTTTTGCTCTGGTTTTTTAATCTCACCAAGTATAGTCCCTAGAAACCAAAATATAAGCAGGAGTAGTATGTGAATAAGAAGGGCGACGAAGAGGGCAAAAGAAGATCTATTCAAAGGAATCCATTTATTTTGAAATTATATCTATATAGTATAGTAATATCAGTTAATACTACTTAGTTTTAGTTTGGTTATAATAGCGAAAATTTAATTAAGGTTTTTAAATGAGTACACAAGCATCATCAGAAGCATTCAAAAAAGCACAAGGTCTCATTCCTGGTGGAGTAAATTCGCCAGTTAGGGCATTTTCAAGCGTTGGAGGCACACCTCTTTTTATCACAAAAGGCGAGGGCGCTTACTTAGTTGATATTGATAAAAATAGATATGTCGATTTTGTTCAAAGTTGGGGTCCTTTAATCTTTGGTCACAGAGATGAGTCTATAGAAGAAGCTGTTATAAAAGCTGTAAAAAATGGTCTAAGTTTTGGTGCTCCAACTGAAGCTGAAACAGATTTGGCAGAACTTGTTGTCTCAATGTTTGACTCTATAGATAAGATTAGATTTGTAAGTAGTGGAACAGAGGCTGTTATGAGTGCTATTCGTCTGGCTCGTGGATATACTGGGCGTGATGATATTGTGAAGTTTACAGGTTGCTATCACGGTCATAGTGACTCACTGCTAGTTCAAGCTGGAAGTGGAGCTGCTACTTTTGGAAACCCAAGTAGTCCAGGAGTTCCAGCTGACTTTACAAAACATACACTTTTAGCGACATATAATGATATAGAGAGTGTAAAAAAATGTTTTGCAGATTCTAGTGACATAGCTTGTGTTATTATAGAGCCAATAGCAGGAAATATGGGGCTTGTTCCAGCTGACAAAGAATTTTTGCTTCAACTAAGAGAGCTTTGCGATGCAAACGGCGCTCTACTTATTTTTGATGAAGTGATGAGTGGTTTTCGAGCATCTATAAATGGCGCAGAGTCTATCACTGGAGTAAAACCAGATATCTTAACTTTAGGAAAAGTTATCGGTGGCGGTATGCCAGTTGGTGCTTTTGGAGCAAGAGCGGAGATTATGGCAAAACTAAGTCCTGAGGGTCCAGTCTATCAAGCGGGGACACTAAGCGGAAACCCAGTTGCAATGGCAGCAGGTTTTGCATCTCTAAGTAAACTAAAGAAAAATGCAGCTGTTATGAAGACCTTAAATGCAAGAGGAGTAAGACTAGTTGGGGGAATGAAAGAGGCAGCTAGTGAGTTTGGCATAGAGATGCAAATAGATACAAGAGGAAGCATGTTTGGCTTTTTCTTTAATGATAAACCAGTTAAAAACTTCGCAGATGCTAGCAACTCTGATGCTAAACTTTTTGCTGCATTTCACTCAAAGATGCTAAAAGAGGGTTACTACTTTGCATGTTCACTCTTTGAGACAGGATTTATCTCAACTGCCATCACTGATGAGATGATAGAAGATGCTATAAAAGCAAGTAGAAGAGTCTTTAAAGAGATAACAGATGCAAGATAAGCAAGAAGAAGAAAAACCACGCATCAAACCAATTATAGAAGCTGCTGATAGCCTCTCTCTTGGCATCTCTATGGTTGTGGCTGTTGCTATGGGTGTAGGAATTGGATATCTTCTTAGAAGTTTAACCTCTATAGGCTGGCTTTTTTGGGTTGGTGTAGCCATTGGAATTGCAGCCGCTGTGTTAAATGTCTATAAGGCTTATGCAAAACAGTACAAGGTTTTTGATGACCTTTCAAAAGAGCCAAGATATGCAATAAAAAAGCAACTAGAAGATGATGAAGACGATGAGGATTATGGTGAAAAAAAGTATTAGGATAATCCTTGTAAGCGAGTTAATTATCCTACTTACTTACTTCATCTCTTTAGAATTTTTTCTAAACCTACAAGTCGCATTTCTTAGTAGTCTTTTTGTGATACTCGGCTCTTCATACGCCTATAAAAAGATGGTTATAAAAGATGGTCCATCTGATATGTTTGAGGGTAAAAGAGACCTCTTAGATACAATAGAAGATCCGCATGAGCTTTATGAAGAAAATGATATAAATGATGCACCATTTGAAGAATTGGACTTAAAAGCGATAGTAAAAGAAGAGAAGAAAAAGATAAAAACTTTTAGTTTAACAAGTATGAAAAAGGGAGTAAAAGGCAGTACATCTGCATTTAGACTTCTCCCATATCTTTTTTTAGTTTTAGGTTTTATCGCTCTAGCAAATAATGAATTACTTAGCATCGCTATCTATCTTCCATCTCTGCTTGTGGGGATTGTTGTGGGGTATCTTCTCTCAAAAGAGATGACATAGAAGATTTTACTCTTCTATGTAACTCTTTAGTTTTCTTCCTACCTTAGGATGCTTTAGCTTCTTAATAGCGCTTGACTCGATTTGACGAACTCTCTCACGAGTTACACTCAACTCTTTTCCTATCTCTTCTAGCGTTCTATCACTCTCATCATCCATGATTCCAAAGCGAAGTTTTATAACAGCTTTTTCTCTCTCATTTAACTGCTCTAAAACACCCTCAATCTGAACTCTAAGGTCATCTTTTAGTATAGCATCTGATGGTGAAATAGAAGATTTGTCTTCTATAAAGTCACCAAATCTACCATCATCTTCATTTCCAATAGGAGCTTCTAGTGAGATTGGTTCTTTTGTGATTTTTATAACATTTTTAACCTTCTCAACTGATAGGCCAACTTCTAGAGAAATTGTCTCTACATCTGGCTCTTTTCCATGCTCTTGAAGGTGTTTACGCATGATTTTGTTGATGCGGTTTATAGTTTCTATCATATGAATTGGGATACGGATAGTTCTTGCTTGGTCTGCAATCGCGCGGCTTATTGCTTGACGAATCCACCATGTTGCATAAGTTGAGAACTTGTAACCTTTTTTATATTCAAACTTATCAACAGCTTTCATAAGTCCGATATTTCCCTCTTGGATAAGGTCTAAAAATGGAAGTCCACGGTTTGTATATCTTTTTGCTATAGATACAACAAGTCTAAGGTTTGACTTCGCCATTTTTGTTTTAGAGATTTCAGAGATATTTTTACCTCGTTTAATCTGCTCTAAAATATCTAAGAGTTTTTCAGGTTCCATATCAAAACTATTTTTTGAAGCCTCTTTTGTTTGAACTAGCTTTTTAATCTCCATATATGTACTAACCATAGTAGCTTCTGGAACCATACCCGCAATATCTTCTTTTGTAAGATCACAGATTTTCTCTACTAAAATTCTGTGGTTAGCTTTTAGTGTAGCGTTAAAGAGTGGTAGTTTATATTCTAGTCTTTTTAGCTCTTTATCATAACCATCATCACTCTTTAGAGCTGTCTCCATCGCTTTTACAAGCTCATTTATTAGTTTAGAAGTTGGTCCTAAGTCTAGTAGTTTTTCTTTTAAAACTGATTTTTTAAATGTAACATTTAAGTAGTAGTGAACTATCTCAGCAGTCACTTCACCGTCTAAATCATCAGGAACTTTTTCTGCTAGTTTAACCCACTCTTTTTTAGCTTTTTCCAGTGCTTTAAAGCTTATAGTTACTTTTTCAACTCTGCTTTTATCTTTTGCAGTTAGTGTTTTTTCTACATCTTCTTCATCAAGTTCAACTGTCTCACCGTCTTCATTTTCCTCTTTCTCGTCTTTTTCATCTTCAAAGCTTTTAAAAAGTTCTTTTACTCGTCTTTCACGATTTATAAGAGGTTCTTTGTAGTCTAAGATAAATCTTATAAGATATGGAACAGAACAGATAGCATCTATGATGATGCTCTCTCCAGCTTCTATTTTTTTGGAGATTTCGATCTCTTCTTCTTTTGTAAGTAGTGGAATTTGACCCATTTCACGAAGATACATACGAACAGGGGAGTCTGAGCGAGACCACTCTAGGAGTTCATGCTCTTTTAGTATGTCAAATTTATCTGATTCGTTGTTTATGAGCATCTTTCTCTGTGCATCTCGTCTTGCATCTGCTTCTCTGTCGTTAAGCTTTTTAGCATGCTCACTTGATGTATATAAACATCTTTTATGCTTTATCATGAGTTTGTGAATGCTTTTAGCTTGTGCGGAAGTTGGTTGTTTGTCAAAAAGGTCTATAAGAGATTCATAGGTTGCGCAATCTTTGGACTTGTGGTCAACAAAGTATGATTCTATGGCTTGATTGAGTTCTTTTGCTGTCATGTTTTAGTAAGCCTTGTTTAAGATTTTTCAAAGAGTGGATTATACCCAAATATCTTTAAGATTTGCTTAGAGCAGGGGCTCTTCTTTTTTGGAACACTGTTTGCTTTATCTGAAGATAAATGCAAATAAAGGGACTTTATGCAAAGTGGATATTATAGTTCAGCCGCTGGAATGGTTGCTCAGTTTAACCGCCTAGACACTATCGCAAACAACCTTGCAAATGTAAATACTATTGGTTTCAAGGAAGATAACTTAGTAGTGGGCGACTTTTCTCGTCTTTACAAAGAAGCAAGAGATGAGCTACCAAATGAAAATCATACAAAAGCAGGTGCTCAGTTTTTAAATAGAGCCATGACAAAAGCACCACAGATAGTGGATGCTTACACAGACTTTAGTGTGGGGAACACTCAAAGAACAGATAATGATATGGATTTTGCTCTTACAAAAGAGGGACTTTTCTTTTTAGTAAAAACTCCTCAAGGAATCAGACTAACTAGAGATGGTTCATTTACAAAAGATGATGAGGGAAGATTAGTTACTAAAGATGGTTATGAGGTTTTACCAGATGACTATTTTGAATCTGGTCAAAATATAGTTTTTAATGATGATCAAGATATTGTAAATGTAGATAAAAATGGGCAGATATATACAAACATTCCAAATACCGCAAATCTAAATATGGGTTCAAAACTTTTTATAGCTCAACCCGAAAATATGGCTTTTTTGAAAAAAGAGGGCGATAATTTATATAGATATGAGGGAAATAGAGACTTAAAACATCTAGGTGATACACAAGCCGTTGCGCAGGGTTTTATTGAAAAAAGCAATGTTAATGCAGTTAAGATGATGACACAGATGATAGAAACAAATCGTTTAGTTGGGATGTATCAAAAAGCGATGGATGCTCAGATGAATGACATGAACACTGATGCTATCAACAAACTGGCTAAGAAAGCGTAAGAAATAAGTTGGAGATTTTCTCCTAACTCTGCCTTTTCTTAAAAGGCTAGCTTCAGTCGCCTCGTGCGGCGTGAGCGAAGTAAAAGGGACTTGTTCCTTTTACGGACAAATAAGATGAGGGTTTCCTTCATTTTATGAAATAAAATTAAGGACTAAGTTATGATGCAATCACTTTACACTGCTTCAACAGGAATGTTGGGGATGCAGACACAGATAAATACAACAGCAAATAATATTGCCAACGTAAACACTATCGGCTTTAAAAAATCTCGTGCAGAGTTTGCAGACTTGATGTACAACACTATGCAATACGCTGGAACTGCTACAAGTGATGTAACAAAGAGTCCAACAGGTATAGAAGTGGGTCTTGGTGTCCGTCCTACTGCAATAAACAAAATTTTTACGGAAGGAAGTCTTAAGCAGACTGATAACCAACTTGATATTGCCATTACAGGTAGAGGTTTTTTTAAGCTTGAACTCCCAGATGGCACAGAGGTTTATAGTAGAAATGGTGCTTTTAAAGTTGATGACAATGGTACTGTGGTAAATAGTGATGGCTATACTCTAGTACCACAAATAGTTGTTCCACCAGATGCTACAAACATTAGCATCGGTACTGATGGAACTGTAACTGTAGTTCAACCTGGTCAAACTCAAGCTACACAAGTTGGACAAATCACACTTACGAACTTTATAAACCCAGCAGGGCTTCACTCAAGAGGTGATAACCTCTATATGGAAACAGATAGTTCAGGTCAACCAGTTGAAGGTACACCAGGGCTTGATGGACTAGGTGTCCTTAGACAAAACTTTGTTGAGCTTAGTAATGTCCAGCTAGTAGTTGAACTAACAGACCTAATTACTGGTCAAAGAGCTTATGACTCTAACTCAAAAGTAATCACAACAAGTGATGAGATGCTACAAACTACTAACAATCTTAAGAGATAAATAATTGAACCTTCTGATTAATATATAAACTAGATTCCGCGTCATCCTGAACTTGATTCAGGATCAAACTTAATAATTCTTCAGAGCATTCAATCCTATAAGCCAAAAGTATTAGCTTCAATATTAAAGCTAATACTGCATCTAACCAATACAACAAACCAAAAATTAATCTTAAAAATGATAAAATAGAGACATTTGGGAGAACTATGCTTTAGTTTTATCAAACCCTTGCAAGAAGAGGAGAGCACTATGTCATTAGATTTAAATAGTTCAAGCGTTGAGTATAAAGGTAACAAAGTTGTCATAAAGAGTATCCCTAAAGAGGGTGAGAACTTATCTGTTTTTATGAGACCTGGTGATGAAGTAGTCTTTGAGATAGAGGGCTTTGATCCTGAAACATTGGAGTATATCTTAGTAGGCGGGGATATTGTTGTCTCATTTACTGGCGAGGGACTGCTTACTTTTCCATCTCTTGGGCTTATGGGTTTTAGTAGCAATCCTCCGCTCTTTAGTTTTGGTGGCAACAAGTCTATCTCAGTTGACAATATTTTATCTAAGATAGAAGAAGTAAATGAATTACCTATCACTTCAGTAGATGCTAGCTTTAAAGTTACTACAAGCAATAAAAACGAAGATGAAGTACCTTTTGGCAGTAAAATAGATGAAGCAGCGCAAACTCAAGTTATTGTAGTTCCACAGACTCAATCTTTTTCAGATACACAATCAAAAAGAGAAGACTTTAGCAAAACTGAGCAAAATAGTGCTACTTCTAACTTTAATTCGAATTCCGAACCTATCTCAAATAGCACACTAGTATCAAGTACATACACGAACCCTTACAGTCAGTACACAAAGCCAAATGATTTTGATGCATATAAACCAGATGTAGAGATGATTCCAAAACCAGATTATGAGTTCATTCCAAAGCCAGATGTAGAGATGATTCCAAAGCCTGATGAGGAGATGATTCCTGAAAATGACTTTACAGACTATTTCCCTGAAAATGATTTTGATGGTTATGGAGATGGCGATGGCGATGGCGATGGTGATGGCCCTGGAGAAGGAGTCCCAAGTTTTGGGTTTAAAGCTACAGCGCACCAAGTCAGATTTAGCGAGACAACAAATGACGAAGGGATGGTTGAGATTTTAGGTGGTGGCGGAAGCATAAATGGATACAAATTTGACTCCATCACGAATCAGTTTGAGCCAGAGACCATAGACATGAGTGCTAGAAGTGAAAATATGGTCATAAGAGCGGAAAACTCGACTTATTTTAATGACAAACCCTCAAGTGTTACAGGCATAAACACTATAACTTTTAAGGACCTTGCTAAAGGGCAATCAGTAACTGTAGATGGACTAAAATTAACTGCAACTGATGATGCGATTAGTGCATCTAGTGTTGCAACTGCTTTTGCCTCTTTAAGTGCTGGTGCAACTGCTGGAAATAGTGTTACCGGTGGTTCTTGGGATGGAAATTTATCAAATGGATGGAGTTCAGACCCTCTTTTACTCAATAGTGTTACCTTTACAAGTCAAACTCCGTCATCTAATGTTGATGACCTAGCTATTAGCGATTCTCAAGAGGCAATAACACCAACACTCGTAACAGTTCTTGATAAACAAGGTAATGAAACTACAACAGAGACATACACCCTGACATTTAAAGATTTAGTAGCTGGACAATCAGTAAGTGTTGGCGGATTAATAATGACTGCTACTGATAATATTAGCGGTAGCAATGTTGCAACTGCTTTTGCATCTATAAGTTCTGGAGGTACTGGAAATAGTGTTTCTGGCGTTTCTTGGGATGGCTCGTTATCCGCTGATTGGGCTTCTGGCGCGGTTTTTGCTATTAATAGTGATGTAACTTTTAAAAGTACAGAAGAAAATAGTGATATCTCTTCATTTAGTGCAAGCTCAGCAGGATTGACAATCGACGCACCTACTGCTCC
>Ga0265293_10004061_pt1 | contig 26285 bp, 19 predicted proteins | sample Munlanlewell138R_FD_192505 | JGI IMG/M metagenome (GOLD analysis project Ga0265293, IMG submission 192505) | Leachate microbial communities from a municipal landfill in Southern Ontario, Canada - Leachate well 138R | ecosystem: Engineered > Solid waste > Landfill > Unclassified | place: Canada...
TTCATAGTTAGCTTATCGGAAACGGTACTATATTATATTAATAGATATTACCGGAAGACAAAATGAAGAGGGTTAAATAGGGTTGGGGGTTGGGGGTTGGGGGTTGGGGGTTGGGGGTTGGGGGTTGGGGGTTAAAAACAAGTGAGTAGTGAATGGGCTTCTATTCAAACATCTTTGGAAACTCTAATATATTTGAAGAATTCTTTTTATCAAAAATAACAAGATTTCCGCCAGAATCAATCATATATCTAGCCTGCATAGAAAATGAAGAAAGTATTCTCCATTTTTCACCAGAACTTTCTCTAATTACATTTCTTGCAGTTATATATATTTTATTACCTAGAACTTTATAATTATATATATATTTAAAAAGATTATCTGATACATCAGTCTTTATTTCACCTTCATTATAAAAGAAATTTTCATAAACTGAAATCTCATCTATTTCTCCAACATCAGCATCACCATATTCTAAAGATATATTTTTTAACAAAAAAGGTTCTTCATACTCAAGATTTATTTCTGTACCAGTTATTTCATTCAAAGTATCTGTTTGAGCATTATATAAAAGAACAAAAGTTCCTCCTTCAGAAGCTCCATATATTTTAAGTTTTACAGCAATCCCTTCTTCTTGTGTAACACTTAAAAAATGACAATTAATCTCTTGAGCAAGCTCAATATTTATTTTTTTTTCTAAATCATGTTGTTCAAACTTAAATTTGCCAGGCATTTCATTTGAATAAAAAGTTCCAATTATATCTTCAGGAACATATTGATTATGTCTTGACGAATATGAAGTTATCTTTGCTCCTTCAAATACATTTGCCACATTTTTTAATCTATCTGGTCTTAATCTTAAATAATTCATAATCTCAGATAGTGCAGCTTCAGCTATAAAGTTTATTGCAGTACTTTTTTTTGAATTATCTCTCATATCAAGTTGCCTATTTATAAGCTCTATTAAAGTAAATGCAAAAATCGAAAGAACTGAAATCAAAATAAAAATCGATATCATAGAAACTGCTTTTTTATTAAAAATCAAGGTTTTATATCTCCTTTAAAATTCATTTTTATTTAAGTTTTACAAGTTTATAAACTTTTATCTGAATAGACTTACCTTTTACAGTAACTTTACCTAATAATTCAGCTTCAACGAAATCTTTAACTCTTTCATAAGTGTTTTCACTAACAATAAATGATGTCTTAAACTGCCTTGTTAAAGATTCTATTCTTGCACCAGTATTAACAGCATCTCCAATTACAGTATAATCCATTCTTTTAGGAGAACCCATATTTCCAACAATCATATCTCCTGTGTTAATTCCTATACCAATATTAAAAGGTTCCACGCCATCTTTTTTCCACTTCAAAACAAGTTCATCCAACTTTGCCAGCATTGCAAACCCGCATTTAACCGCAAGTTGAGCATGCTCTTTATGATGTACAGGAGCTCCCCATATTGCCATTATCTCATCTCCAACAAATTTATCAAGCGTACCATTATGATCCATTATTACATCTGTCATTGCTGTAAGATATTCATTAAGTATTGATACTACTTTTTCCGGTTGATATTTTTCTGAATATGTAGTAAAACCTACTATGTCTGAAAAAAGAACAGTTAACTCTGCTTTTTTACCACCAAGTTTAAGCATATCAGGGTTTTTAAGAAGTTCTTCTACTACTGCTGGAGAAGTATATCTTTGAAAAGAATTTCTTAACTGTTTTTTTTCTTGTAATTGTTTGGCAGAAAACTTTTTTTCACTTTGAAGTTCATCTTTTGTCATTTCAAAAAGTTGTGCTTTATCAAAAGCAATTGCTGCAAGACTCGCTGTTGTTGTTATAAGTAATCTTGCTTCATCATCCATTACATATTCTTTTCTTTTACCATCTTCATCTACCACTTCCTGAAATTCCTCAACAACTATTACACCACTAACTTTTTCTTTTAAAATAGGTGTAACTAGTTTACATTTTAATTCTGAATTTTTAAAAAGATTTTGTATTAATTTATCTTCATTCCAAATACTAAATAATTTAGATTCTCTAACAGAATAAGCAATTATATCTTTACTATCTTTTTTTATTTTTAAATTTTTATCAACAATATCTCCATGCCTTGCAAGCATAAAAATATCATCACTTGATTCGTCCACTATAAAAATTGATATTTTCATACAATAAGCAGATTTACTCAATATATTAAAAATCAAATTTACAATTGTATCTCTTTCTAAACTTCCTATGAGTTCTCTATACCTTAACAAAACAGATGAAAATTTAACTTTCCTATTACTCATATCTTCTCTCATATTAGAAAGAAGTTCTTCCATCTTTTTAGCTTTCTGTGCATATTCTGTTTTAACTTTCAGATTTGTTTCTCCACCAGATTTTCTTAAAATAAGGAAAAAAGCTAGAATTACATTTGTCAAAAGTATTATTATAAAAGCAATTATGAATTTTCCAGAATTTTCAGGCATAGTTAATATATTTTTAAAAAGATCATAAATTTTTATGAAAGGTGAAAAATATTCCTTTTTTATTATATTGAAAATATATAAAAAATAAAATAAAAGTATTAATATAATAGATAATAATAATTTGATAAAAAATGATACAAAATTAAATCTTTTCCTTTCAAATTTGACAAATTTTTCAGCCATGTATTCCCCCAACTATTTCATTCTATTCAAATTAAGAAAAAATACCTTTTTTTTTCTAAACTCTTCTTTATCTTCTCTTATATCTATTTCAATTTCAAATTTTCTTACAAGACCCGGCATTGTATAAATAAAATCATTTTTCATTTCAATTATCTCATTATTTAAAGTATAGTATTTTATATTAAAAAGATATACATTTTCTAAAATAACTTGAGGAGTGACAGTTCCTTCTTTAGTATTTGAATCGATTTTATAATAATATAATTTTTTTTCCTCTTCAGAAAAGAAATAACACAATGTTTGGGATTTCTGATATGAAAAATTATCTCCAAGTGAATTATAAAAAAAACCCTGTTCGGTAAAAATACCAATATCATTCCAATTAAAAGCCGGAATATTATAAATCCATCTTTCCCATAATTCTTTTTTTAAATAAAGCCAACAATTTTCTCTATTATTATTTAAATTAAACCAGCTTGATAATGCATCATTAGAAAGAAAGTAGTTTTGAATATCTATAAGATTATTATTTTTTCCATTAAAAAACTCAGAATAATCAGGAATGTTTATTAATGTGCTTTTAGCATTATCAGCAAGTTTTCCTTTATTTAAATAAGATTTTAATATATTGTCAAGAAAACCATTGTTTTTTTTAAAAACCGAACAATAAGAAAAAGGAGAAGTAGTCTTAAGATCGTTTTCAAATCTTTTCATAAAAAAATCAATATCTGATAGTTTATTATAAACATTTTCACCATAATCCCATATATTTATTCCCGAGAAAAAAAGATTTGTAGTTGCAACTATAAGAATTCCAAAAATCGCCATACTTATAAGAACTTCAACAAGACTCAGCCCTTTATTCTCTATCATAAATAATTTTTCCAGTCATATTATTAAATTCTATTGCTTTTTCTAATTTTGCTTTTGAAGAAACTATAAAAAATTTTTTGCCACCTTTATATTCAATAATGTTTTTTGTAGAATCCATAAATTCAGGCTTACCATTGCTTTTGAATATTATATACTTAAGGTCTGTGAATTCTTCTCTTCCTTCAAGATTAATTGAATTGTTTTTTGACAGAATAATATCTTCATCGTATTGTCTTAAAAAATTATAATCTGCATTAGTAATAATATTTCTATAAGAACTACTGTTTAATATCTCTATTCCATAATAAACCTTTTGATAACTCCCAAGTATATACATTTCACTTTTGTTTAACGAAAGATTCTGAACTAATTTAAAATCTCCAGCCATAATATTATAAGCACTTGTTAAATCAAATTCATTTTTAAACTTGAGAAAGTTTGGAGAGACCGTAGCAGCAATTACTGTAATAATAACTACTGATACGATCACCTCTAGAAGTGTAAAACCTTTATTATTCCCCACCAGTAGCTAATGGTTCTCCATCAAATTTTAACCATTTAAAAATATCATCACCATCATCTGAATATGTTGCACCTTTACCATCATCAACACCATTTGGACCAAATGATACAATAAGTATTCCACATAGTGGTTTTCCATTTATATTAAATGTACCGTTTACTGGATTTCCATCTGCATCAAGCTGTTTATCGTATATTTTATATTCATTTTCCCATGGATCTTTTGTAACTTCTTCAACTGCATCTTCCATATAAGGACCTTTCCATCCTGATATTGCAGGACCGGTCCCGTTAGTTTTATTTACAACAAGTTCAGCAACATGCCCAGGATATTTACCTGTATGCATAAGATAAAGTCTTGAAGCACCTTTGATTGCATCAAGCTCAGCTGTTGCTGCTCCTCTTTTACCTTCATCGATAAACGACATAAGTCTTGGCACTGAAACTGCTGCAAGAATACCAATTACCACAATAACAATAAGTAATTCAAGTAATGTAAACCCTTTTTTCATATTTTACACTCCATTTATTTTTTTTGCTGATTATACAGCATTTAAGCATAAATTTAATTTATTTTAACACAAAACAAGTATTTTTAAAACATTTATTCTTTTTACTGCTTTATAAGTTTTATCATATCAAACATCGGTAAAAACATAGATATTGCAATGAAACCCATTACAACTCCCATAGAAACTATAAGTATAGGTTCAAGAAGAGAAAGCATTGTTTCAATTGTCATTTCAACTTCCAAATCATAAAAATCACCAACCTTTACTAACATTTTTGCAAGATTCCCTGTTTTTTCACCTACATTTATCATTTTTACAACCATTGGCGGAAAATATTTCTCTTTTTTTAATACTTCAGAAAAAGATTCACCTTCTGATATTCTATCAGCAGCATTTTCAATTATTGAAGCTAGTATTTCATTATCCATAAGTTTTCTTGAAATTTCCATTGCATTTATAATTGGCACTCCATTTTCTGTAAGAACTCCCAATGTTTTACACATTCTTGAAACATTAGCTTTTACAGTAAGATCTCCAACAAGCGGAAGATTAAGCATAGTTAAATCAAATAAATGCGAACCTGTTTTGGTTTTTTTTACAAAATATCTTGATAAAATAAAAAACACAATTATTGAAAATATTAAAACCCAAAAATTACCTATAAGAAAATTTGATATTTTAAGTAAAAATGCAGTAGGTAAAGGTAATGCTCCACCCATTTTTTTAAAAACTCCAACAAATTTAGGAAACACGAAAGTAAGCAAAAAAGCTACAACACTTGTTGCTACAAGAATCATTATTATAGGATAAGTCATAGCAGATTTCACTTTGCTGATTGTCTTTTGATCATTTTCAGAAAACTTTGCAATTCTTTCAAGAACTTCATCCAACATACCACCAGCTTCACCTGCTTCAATAAGATTTACAACAAGATTTGAAAAAACATCAGGAAATTTTTTTAAAGAATCAGAAAATGAAACTCCAGAAAGAATATCTTTTCTAACAACTCCAAGAATTTTAGCAAGCTTTGCATTTTCTATTTGTTCTTCTAAAGCAATTATACTTTCAACAAGATTAACCCCAGAATTAATAAGAGTTGCTAGCTGAATATAAAAAAACACCATTTCCTTTTGTTTTATTCTTTGAAATCTTTCACCAATATCTAGATCAAGTACATTTTGTTTAATCTCACTTAATTCTATTACAATAAATCCACTATCAACAAGTTTTTCAGCAGCATTATCTGTAGAACTAGCTTCAATCTCTCCCGACTTCAATCTGCCAGATTCATCTCTTACTTTAAATTTGTATACAGCCATTTTTTTATTCGCCTTTAGTTATTCTTATTACTTCTTCAAGTGTAGTCCAGCCAAGTTTTGCTTTTTCAATAGCATTTTCTCTCAAACTCTGCATTCCATTTTTTATAGCAGCATCTTTAATTACAGTAGATGATTCTTTTGCAAGAATAATTCTTTTTATATCATCATCAAGAACTAACATTTCATGTATACCTACTCTTCCTTTATAACCTGTTTTATTACAACTAACACACCCTTCGCCCATATAAAAAGTAAAATCACCATTAATTCCTAGATCATCAAGTATTTCCTGATCTGGTTTTTGAACAACTTTACATTTATCACATATTCTTCTTGCAAGCCTCTGTGCAACAACAAGCAAAAGTGTAGGCGTAAGAAGATAGGATTCTATACCCATTTCCATAAGTCTTGTAACAGCTCCAGAAGCATCATTTGTATGAAGTGTAGATAAAACAAGATGACCTGTTAAAGCAGATTCTATAGCAATCTCCGCAGTTTCAGCATCTCGTATTTCCCCAATCATTATAATGTCAGGATCCTGTCTTAATATAGATCTTAATGCTGCTGCAAATGTCATACCTATTTCAGCATGTGTTTGAACCTGATTAATAAGTGGAAGTCTATATTCCACTGGATTTTCAACAGTAGTAATATTTACTTTAGGCGATTTTATAGATTCAAGACCTGCATATAAAGTAGAAGTTTTACCTGAACCAGTAGGACCTGTAAGGAGCACAATACCGTTTGGCTGTGCCAATGCATTCTCATACATTTTTAGATGGTTTGGAAGAAAACTAAGTTTTTCTAGACCAAGCATTACACTGCTTTTATCCAAAAGTCTCATAACTATCTTTTCACCCCAAACTGTAGGCAATGTATTTACCCTAACATCAATTTCACGATTAGAGGATAATTTTATATTTATTCTTCCATCCTGAGGAAGTCTTTTTTCTGCTATATCCATACCTGCCATTATTTTTATTCTAGAAATTAAAGCTGATTGAATTTTAGGAGGTATTTCTGTAATTGATTGTAAAACTCCATCTACTCTATATCTTATTCTTACACCTTTTTCATCAGGTTCAATATGAATATCAGAAGCTTTTTCATTTATTCCTTCTTTTAATATAAGATTTACAAATTTAACAACTGGACTATCTTCGTTGATTTTTTCCATCTTTTCTTCACGGTTTTGCATACTAACTTCTTCTATTTTTTCTTGAAAACCATCAACAAGATTTTTAACATCAGCAGAAGATGAATAATATTGCTTTTGAGCACCTTCTATCTCTGCTTTTGAAGAAATGACAATATCAACTTTTAGATTAGTCTTATACTGAATTTGATCAATTGCAAATACATCCAAAGGATCTGCCATCGCAATAGTAAGTCTATTACTGTCTTTAAACAATGGAATAAGTGTATGTTTTTTAGCTATCTGAACTGGAATTAATTTAATTACATCAGCAGAAATATCATATTCATTAAGGTTTATAACCGGAACACCAAGTTGATCTGAAAGAACTTTAAGAATGTCATTTTCTGTTACAAAACCAAGATCAATAACAACCTGTCCAAGTCTTTTTTTTGTTTCCTTCTGATTATCAAGTGCTTGTTTTACCTGTTCATCATTTATATAACCAAGTTCGACAAGCAAATCTCCTAATCTTTTTTTTCTATCAAGCATTATTTATCCACCTCAAAGATCCCAATATTCATCTCTTGCATCTTTATAATTAGGATTTATCCTAATTGCTTTTTCAAATTCTTCCATTGCTTTTGAAAGATTTCCACTCACTTTATAAAGTTTACCTAATTTATAATGCACATCAGCGTATTCAGGGTTTTTATAAGCTACTTTTTCAAGATGTTTTATAGCATCTCCAAAAAGAGATTTTTTTGTATATAAATAAGCAAGATCATAATGAACAAGAGTAAGATCTATAAAATCTTGTTTAAGTATTATATTATCATCAATTATTTTTTTCATTAAATTTATAGTTTCTTCAAGCATACCCATCTGCCTATAAAGTTCAGCTAAAGAATATAAAGCTTCAACATAAGAAGGATTTATCTGTAAAGCATTCAAATATGAATTCATTGCTTCATCCATCTTTCCCATTGCCTGATAACAATCTGCAATTCTATAATGAACATCTGCATAATTGTTGTTTGATAAAACATAAGTAAATTCTTTAAGTGCTTTTTCATATTTTCCTGAAGCTTTATATGCCATTCCAAGATTAAGATGTACTTTTACTGATTCACTTAATGAAAGAGATTTTTTGTAACACTCAACTGCTTTTTCATATTTAAAAGCATTCATAAGTGCATTACCATAATCCATCCAGAGGACAAAATCAATTTTATTTTCATCCAATTTTAGAAGTTCTTCTAATTCTAAAATAATTTCCTCAACAAGTCCAGGACTAGTATAATCCATAAAATCTCCTTTATAAGAATTTTCTATTAAATATATCTTAGAAATTCACTAAATGATTTTTTTTCTAATTTTCTTATCTCTGTTAATTTCTTTTCGGTTTTTTATTAATTTATATTCAATATTTTACCGAAATTATATAACAACTTAGATTTTTATTATAATTTATATAATTATACGGAGGAAACATTATGAAACAAAATTTTTATATAATTGCTGTTTTAATCACTCTTTTTATTATTTTAGGATGTCAGACCGGGTCAAACTCTTTTCCTTCTAGTATATACATTCCATCTTCTTCTGTAAATATAACAGGTCAAATAACCGATAATACCGGAACTCCGATTTCGGGCGTTAAAATTGTAATAATTCCATCTGCAAAAACTGTATATTCGGATATTCTAGGTAAATATAGCATTCCTGTATCTATTGACTCACAAAAAATAACTTTTTTAAAAAAAGATTATCTTTCAGAGGAAAGTTTATTTTCTCAAGGAATAACTGTATATAATAAAATACTAATAAAAGGTGCAAGTTCTTTTACAGGAACATTATATGAAAAAGATACTACTATTCCTATAACAAGTGCAAACATTGAAATATCTTCAAAAACAAATAGTTTAAATGTTTATACAACAACTTCTGATATAAATGGTTTATTTGTATTTAATTCAATTCCTTCTGAAGAATACAATATTAAAATATCTTGTGATAATTTTAGTATTTTAACAGAAGATTTAACTTCAACTCAAATAAATTCTGGAAGTCATACTTTTTATCTTTCTCCTTCTTCTGTTAATGAATATACTGTTACAGGAAATATTATGCAATCCGGTACAAACAACCCTGTTTCAGGTGCAACTGTTGAATTGTATACATTAAACGATCTTTTATTTCAAAATCAGAAAAAACTTACAGATTCATCTGGAAAATACCTTTTTCAAAATATTCCAACAGGTTTTTTTAAATTAATTATTTCAAAAAATAATTTCACAACCTATCAAAAAATAATTTCAGTTGATGAAAATGAAATAGTTGAAGATATAAATATTTCAATTACTACTGGTTCAACTCCATCAGGTACTGGAACAAAAGAAATAGTATTTGTAATAAAAGATGCTGATACAGGATTGAATATTCCAGGAGTAATAATTGAATTTAAAGATTCACATTTCAACTCTATAACTAATAATAACGGAAGCTCTACTTTTATAGTTCCTATTGCACAATACAATATTGATTTTGTAAAAGATGGATATAAAACTCAATCAAGAACAATGAATATGGCAGATGTTATTGTTAATCCTGTCAATATAATTATGGTATATGATCTTGTTAATAATCTTGGAAACATAAAAGGAGAAGTTACTCGTTCAGATACTCTTCCTTTTGTTGGAGAAGTTGCGGTAAAAGCTACATTACATACACTTGACGAAATAGGACAAAATATTTCAATAATAACAGTCGCTGATCAAATTACTGGTAAATATATTTTTAGAAATCTTCAAATACTTTATAATCCTGATGGAAAAGAATATAAATATATATTAGAAGCTGGTTATGATTTTAATGGTTCAGGAACAATTGATACTGAGGAAATTTCATATCAAATAGTAGATCTTGAAGCTGGAAAAACTTCTATTGCTGATATAATGCTAATTGCACCGTAGGAATAGAAAGAACAATGTTGAATGTTGAATTTGGAATTTGGGCGTTCACTATGCTCACGATATAGTTTTACAAGTAAAACTAGGTTTAAAACTTGAGCAAAGCTCAAAAACGCTGACTTGTCAGCTATCTATGCTGCAAGCATATGTCTTGGCGAAGTCATATGAAAAGCCAATATCGGTTTAAAAGATCAAAGGTTACAATAATTTTATTTTCAAAAAATCAAAATACATTTTATTTTTCTTTAAAAATTCAAGAATATAATCTCTATTATTTAGATTTAATCTTTTTAATAAAATATTTTTAATAATCTTTTTATCAAAATCAAGTGTAGTCAAAATATCATATATAAATTCAACTTCCACAAAAATAAATTCTTCAATAATATATATAATAAAATCTTTATAGATATGTTCAGAATCTTTTGACTCAAATTCAATTAACTCAATTATCTTTTTATCATCTAAATATTCAATATTATTTTTTATAAAATCTGTAAAATATAAAATATCACCTTTAATATTAAGTTCTCTTTTTAAATAAAAAACTTTATGTACAAAATCTTCTTTTAAATTCAAATTATCTCTTTTTATAAAAAACAATATATCATTGTAATATTTTTTAAAAACATCTGTTTTTCCAATTGAAGAGTGTATAAAATAAAGATCTATCATTCTTTCTACAATATCTTCATCTGTTTTATAATTAGCAATTTTAAAAATTCTAAAAAAAAACTCAATATTTTTAAAACTACCATCTTTATGTAACATATCAATCATCTTCACAATATAATATTTATCTTTTTTGATTTTAAGAGCTTTTTTATAATATTTAAATGCTGTACTAAAATCTTTTAAGTTTTCATAAAAAAAAGCTATTTCATCATAAAATCTATAATCTTTTTTTTGTTTTGAAAGTCTTAGAGCAATATTCAAAGCTTCTTTATATTTGCCTGTTTTTGAGTAAAAAGTTAAAAAAGCTTCATATATTTTGTCATTATCTTTATCAAGCATTAAAGCCCGATTTAATATATTATAGACTTTATCAAATTCTTTGTTTTTCATCATTTTATTAGCAATATTTATAAGATCATCAGTTTCATTACAAAATTCTATATCAGAACTATATAAAACCGGATAACCTCTTTCAATTGCCCATTCACTTAAAAGCATTTTAAATTCTTCATTCATCTCAAGATACATAATACAGTTTTTACATACATCAGGCATATCATTGTATTCAAGAAAATAACTTTTTCTACGCAATTCTTCCATTTCAGGACCAAACCATATTCTTGTAAAATCATCATTTTGAAAATCAATATCAGCATCTTTTAAAAGATCTATATAAAAATCCGAACAACATGCTGTAACTTTTCCATCCCAACCTATAACAGGGGTTGTCCAAAGATGATAACAAGGTTTATCTGGTCTTGAAATTTTATTAGCATGAATTCTCTTTATATGAATATCATTTATCTTATCATGCTCTTCGGGTAAATATTTTTTTAATACATTCATCCATAAAGCTCGACTTTTTTCAGTTTCAGGCTGAAGAGGTCTAAAAAATATAGTATCTTTATCAATACTTTTAAGATAATACATGTATTCAGCCATTAAAGAATATTTAGACAATTCATTTTTCCATTTTTGTACAAATCCATCTATATCATGAAAATTTTCTTTCATAACAACTATTTGAAATATAATTACAGGATCTTTATATTTTTTTTCATTTCTAATTTTAAGTATTGTTCTAATAGAATGCTCAATATCAGGAAAAAATTTACTTCTTCTTATACTAGTATAAGTTTCATCAGAATTTGCATCTATTGAAAAATTCAATGTAGTTCTTATTTCTTTAGACATATTCAGAATTTGTAAAAGTTTTTCTTCTTTACCTTTTAAAACAGTTCCATTTGTATTTATATATAGTTTTTCAAAAAGCAAGTTTTCATTGTTTTTTTTAAATAAATACTCCAAAATATCCATAAAATCAGGAGCAAGAAAAGGTTCACCTTTCCAAAAAGTATGAATTACTTTAAATTTTATGTTATTTTCATATATATTATCTATAATCTTCTTTGCATGAGAAAAACTCATAAACCCAGTTTTTCCTGGAATATACCAATCTTGAGATTGATGACACATAATGCAATTATTATTACAAATATTTGTAATTCCGAATTGAAGAAGATCAATATCAAATTTCTTAGGCACAAAACCACCTATAAGTTTTTTCAATACCATAAGCAAATTTATATTCAGCTTTAAATCCAATTTTTTCAAAAGAAAGATTTACATCTGCTTGAGAAAACTTAATATCTCCAGCTCTTTCAGGTAAATATTTAACATTAAGATTTTCACCTTTTATTTTTGATATTTCTTCAATCAAACTGTTAAGACTAACACTTTTTCCTGTAGCAATATTTATTGTACCTATATTTTCGTTTTTTTCATAAGCTTTAATATTTGCATTGACAATATCTCCAACAAAAGTAAAATCTCTTGTTTGCTCACCATCACCAAAAACTTTTAATTCACTATTATTTACAGCAGAAAAAATAAATTTAGGAATTACAGCTGCATATTCAGAATCTGGACTTTGTCCAGGACCAAAAACATTAAAATATCTCAGACAAATTCCATTTATATCATATAAAGTAGAATACGCTTTTACATAATATTCCCCAGTAAGTTTAGATACTCCATAAGGAGATATTGGATATGGAAGATCTTGTTCTGAGTTTTTACCTTGTCTTTCACCGTAAGCAGCTGATGATGCTGAATATACAAAAGTTTTAACATTATTTTTTTTGCAGAATTCAAGAAGATTTATTGTTCCTTCAACATTAACTCTATTTACTTCAATAGGATTTTCAAGAGAAAAATTAACAGATGGTATTGCTGCTAAATGAAATATACCTGATATTTGACCAAGTTCATTTAAAAAACTCAAATCATCACATATATCTTTTTCAAAAAAATATATATTATCTTTTACACTTTCAAGATTAGAATATTTACCTGAATATAAATTATCTATTACAATTACTTTGAAATTTTTTTCAACTAGTTTTTTTACAAGATTTGAACCAATAAAACCTGCTCCACCAGTTACAACAACTTTATTCATTTATTTTCCTCGCTTCTAAAATGATTATATAATATTTTTGCTTGTTTTTTTCCAATAACTTTAGCTAATGAATCAATATCAGCTTTTTTTATTTTATCATAGGAAAAGAAATTTTTCATAAGCTTATCAACTGTTTTTTGACCAATACCTTTAATATTATCAAATTCACTGCTAAAAAATGCTTTTGAATGAATTTTTCTATAACTTGTAATTGCAAATCTATGTGCTTCGTCTCTAATTCTCTGAATAAGATTAAGAACTTTATTATTCTTTGGAAGTTTTAATTCACGAAAATCCGGGAAATATATTATTTCTTCTTTTTTGGCAATAGAAATAAGATCTATACTATGTGGTATAATATCTTTCACAGTTGAAATCTGACCTTTACCACCATCAATTATAATAAGGTCTGGCATTATCCATTCTTTATGCTCAAGTCTTCTTTTCAATACTTCAAGAAGCATATGAAAATCATCTGCTCCAATAATTGTCTTAATTTTAAACTTTCTATACTTTTTATTTATATTTCTTCCATTTTCAAAAACCACCATAGAACCCACAGCAAATTCACCCGATATATTAGAAATATCATAACATTCTATTCTCATAGGAGTGTTTTTTAATAAAAGAGATTTTTTTAAATCAGAAATAATATCACTTGTATTTCCAAGTAAAATATCTGAATTTTTACTTGCGTTTTCAACAAGTCTTGCATTTTCTCCAATTTTAGGAACTGTAAAATCAGCATTTATATAAGAAATTGCATTTTTAATAATATTAAAGATTTTTTCATCTATATATGCCTGAATAGTTTGTGTATTTCTTTCATAAAATTGAATTAAAACTCTCTGAACATCCTCTTCTATATCAAGATAATCACAAATTATATTTTCATAATCAAGAAGTTTTCCACTATTATATCTTTGAATAGAAATTACAAAAGAATTAGAATTCATAGAAATGGCAAGCACATCAAAAGTATTTTCTCTTGAGATTTGAGCATATTGATTGTTTTTTATATCTTTAAGAAATCCAATTACATCTCTTATCAAAGCTGCCTTTTCAAAGTTAAGATTATGTGAAGCAAATTCCATTTCTTTATTTAAATCTTTTATAAATAAAAATGTATTACCTTTTAAAATTTCAATAATGTTATTAATTTGTAAATTATAATGCTGTTCTGAAATTTCATTTTGACAAGGAGCAGCACAATATCCAATATATTTTCTTAAACAAGCTGAATCTTTCATTCTTCTACATGTTCTTATCTTAAAAAAAGTCGCAAGAATATCTATAAGAGCATTTATTTTTCCACCTTCTACATAAGGTCCAAACTTGTTTTTATATTTTGAAGGAATTTTTCTCATTTTAACAATTCTTGGAAATTTTTCATCTGTAATTATAATATAAGGATAAGTCTTATCATCTTTTAATAAAATATTAAAAAAAGGAAGATATTTTTTTATAAGGTTGTTTTCAAGTATAAGAGCTTCTTTTTCACTAGAACATATTATAAAATCAATTTTATTATATTTTGAAATTAATAGCTTTGTTTTAAGATTATCTGTTTTTCTAAAGTAACTTTTAACTCTTTTTTTTAAAGATTTTGCTTTTCCAATATATAAAATATTATCGTTTTTATCTTTAAATAAATATACACCGGGTTTATCTGGAATTGCGTGCAAGTATTTCCTCCAGCACTTTAATCCTATCTCTTAACTCAGCTGCTTTTTCAAAATTAAGAAGACTTGCCATTGTTTTCATATCATATTTTAAATTGTTAATTTGTTTTTTTAAATCTTTTACATCTTTTAGCTCATTTATATTTTCTTCTGCAATACTTTCTTCTTTAGTCATTTCTTCAAGAAGATTTAATTTTTTTGATTCTATATTTTTTGGAATAATATTATTTTTTAAATTAAAATCTATTTGTTTTTTTCTTCTTTCATCAATAATACTAATTGCTCTATTCATAGAATTTGTCATTCTATCAGCAAAAATGATTACTTTGCCTTCAATATTCCTAGCACATCTTCCGCATAACTGAATAAGAGCTGAATCGCTTCTAAGAAATCCTTCTTTATCTCCATCAAATATTATTACAAGACCAACTTCAGGCAAATCTATACCTTCTCTTAAAAGATTTACACCTATTATTATATCAATTTCATCTCTTCTAAGTTCATTTATTATCTTTGTTCTATCAATTGTCTTTATCTCAGAATGTAGATATTTAACTCTAAAATCACGATTCAAAAGATATTCTGTAAGTTCTTCAGACATTTTTTTTGTCAATGTATTTATAATAACTTTAAGATTTTTTTCCTTTGCTATATTAAGCTCTTCAATTGTCTTGAATATCTGTCCTTCTGATTTAATAACAGTAATTTCAGGCTCAGTAATTCCAGTTGGCCTTACTATAAGTTGAGTTATGTTTTCTTTAGCTATTTCATTTTCATATTTACCTGGAGTTGCACTAACATAAATAGTCTGACCTTTTCTTTCTTCAAATTCTTTAAAATTAAGAGGTCTGTTATCATAAGCTGAAGGAAGTCTAAAACCATAATCTATGAGATTTTTTTTTCTAGCATTATCTCCTTTAAACATACCACCTATTTGAGGTATTGTAATATGAGATTCATCTACTATGAGCAAATAATCATCTGAAAAATAAGGAATAAGACTCCATGGAGCTTCTCCTGCTTTTCTACCATCAAAATATCTTGAATAATTTTCAATTCCTTTACAATATCCAAATTCTTTTATCATCTCAACATCATATCTTGTCCTTTCTTCAATTCTTTGTGCTTCTATAAGTTTACCATTATCTTTAAAAAACTTAATTCTATCAAACATTTCTTCTTTTATTTGAGAAATTGCATTTTTTATATTTTTATCAGGAATAATATAATGTTTTGCAGGAAAAATTTTAATTTCATCCAATTCATCAAGTAAAATACCTTCTGGAAAACTATATAAAGATATTTTTTCTATTTCATCATCAAAAAATTCAATTCTAATATATTCACCATCAAAATATGGAGGAGTTATATCAATAATTTCACCTCTCACTCTAAACAATCCATTTCCAACTGAAAAATCATTTCTTTCATAATGAATATCTATAAGTTTTTCTATAAATTCTTCACGATTAATTGTATTTCCTTTTTGAAGTAAAATACTTGCATTTATATAAAAATCAGGTTTACCTATATTATATATTGCAGATACAGAAGATACTACAATTACATCATTTCTTGAAAGCAAAGAAGCTGTTGCATTATGTCTTAATCTATCTATTTGTTCATTTATTCCAGCATCTTTTTCAATATATGTATCAGTATGAACAATATAGCTTTCAGGCTGAAAATAATCATAATATGATACAAAATATTCAACAGCATTATAAGGAAAAAATAATTTGAATTCATTAAATAACTGTGCTGCCAGAGTTTTGTTATGAGTAAGAATAAGAACTGGTCTCTGAACTTTTTGTATAATATTAGCTATAGCAAAAGTTTTACCAGACCCTGTAACTCCAAGAAGTATCTGATTATCAACACCTTTATTTAATTTTTGAGAAATTATATCTATTGCTTGCGGCTGATCTCCTGCTGGGCTAAAAGGAGAAACTAGCTTGAATTGCATTTATAATCTCCTTATCTTATTTTTAAGTTTATTCAGCCTATTAAGAGCATTTAAAGGAGTTAAACTGTTAATATCTATGTTTTTTATATCATCTATTACTGATATCATTTCACCATATTTAAAATATTTTTCTGTCGCTGTATTACCAAAAAGATCAAGCTGATTATTGTCAGCTTTTTTTGTTTCAATAAATTTCATAGTTACAAACTCTTTATTTTTTTTTGAATTATTGTTTTCAGATATATCATCTTCAAAATGGCTTAAAAGATCTTCTGCTCTTTTAATTACTGAATGTGGAACACCAGCAAGTTTTGCAACATGAATACCATAACTTCTATCAGCTCTACCACTTATTATTTTATGAAGAAATACAAGTTCATTACCTTCTTCAATTATTGCAACATTGAAATTTTTAACACCTTTAATATTTTCCTCAATTTCTGTAAGTTCATGATAATGAGTTGCAAACATAGAAAAAGCACCAGTAGTTGCAAGATATTCTGATATAGCCCAAGCAATTGAAAGACCATCATAAGTTGAAGTTCCACGACCTATTTCATCAAGTATTACAAGACTTTTATTATCAGCTCCTTTTAATATATCAGCTGTTTCCATCATCTCAACCATAAAAGTAGATTGTCCCATTGTAAGATTGTCAGATGCACCAATTCTTGTAAATATTTTATTCATAACACCAATACAAGCATAGGAAGCAGGAACAAAACAACCAGTTTGGGCCATTATCACTATAATAGCAATTTGTCTTATATATGTACTTTTACCAGCCATGTTTGGACCTGTTATTATATGAAAAAAACCATGTTCCCGATTAAGAAGACAATCATTAGGTATAAAATCATCTTTAAGTACTTTTTCTACTACAGGATGTCTTCCATCTCTAATATCAATAATTTCTTTATCTGACATTTCTGGTCTAACATAATTGTTTCTATAAGCACATTCAGCCATTGAAAAAAAACAGTCTAAAACCGCAATATTTTCAGCAATCTGCTTTAATTCTTCAAATTTTTCAAGAACTTTAACTTTAATATCAGAAAAAAGTTTTTCTTCTAAATTCTGTATTTTTTCTTTTGCACCAAGTATAAAAGCTTCTTTATCTTTAAGTTCAGAGGTAAAATATCTTTCAGCATTTGTCATTGTACTTTTTCTAATATATTCATCAGGAACTTTATCAATATTGCTTTTAGATATTTCTATAAAATAACCTGAAACTTTATTATAAGAAACTTTAAGATTTTTTATACCAGTTTTATTTCTTTCTTGTTGTTCAAGAGCTGCAAGCCATTGTTTACTATTTTTTGAAATTTGCCTTAATTCATCAAGTTCCTGACAAAATCCTTTTTTTATAAATCCACCATCACTAACTTTTGCAGAAGGTTCATCTACAATAGAATTTTCTATAAAAATAGAAATATCATCTGAAACTGGAATTTTCTTAATAAATTCACATAATAAATCAGAAAAAATATTACTTTTTTTAAGTTTTGCTACTGAATTCAATGAATCTTTGAGCGAATTTAAATCTCTTGGAGAAGCTGAAGTCAATGTAAGACGATTTATAATTCTTTCTATATCTTTTATATTATTAAGTTTTTCTTCAAGTTCTCTTCTCATAGCAGAGTAAACAAATATATCATTAACAAAATCATGTCTTTTTTTAATTTCTTCAATATCTTTAAGAGGATTTAAAATCCAATTTCTAAATTTTCTTGCTCCCATTGCTGTTTTAGTATAATTCAAAACATTAAACAATGTAGATTTTGCATTATCTGAATTTAAAGGCATTGTAATCTCAAGATTTCTTTGAGCAGAAATATCCATATAAACATATTTATCTATTGAATAATTAACAATATCCTTAATATTAGAAATAAAAGATTTTTGTGTTTCTTCAAGATAATTTAAAAGAATTAGACAGTTGTTTTTTTCATATTTATTTTTTATTTTCTTTAAAAGATTATTGTAATTATTTTCTTGTTCTAAATTATCTATATTTATGTTTGTAGAATAAAAGTTATTCCGTATGGCATTGCCCGATACAGAGTTTACATTTTGAATATTATATAAAATTTCAGCTGGATTTATTTTAAAAAGTTCACTCATAAAATCATCTTGACTAGTTCTTGTGCTATAAAATTCCCCAGTGCTAAGATCACAGTAACTTATATAAATAAAATCAGCCTGATAGACTGAGCAAAGATAATTACTTGAAAACATTTCAAGTACATCTTCTTCAATAAGTGTACCTGGAGTTATTGTCCTAACAACTTCTCTTTTAACAATATCTTTTGAATTTGGTAATGAAACTTGTTCACAAACTGAAATTTTAAACCCTTTTTTTATTAGACGATTTATATATATAGCAGCAGCATGATAAGGAACACCTGCCATTGGTATAGGATTATCTGATTTTTTGTTTCTGCATGTAAGAGTAATATCAAGTTCTTTAGATACAGTTATTGCATCTTCAAAAAACATTTCATAAAAATCACCTAATCTAAAAAATAAAATAGAATCTTTATGCTGATTTTTTATATCAACATACTGTTGCATAACAGGAGTTAAATTTTCATAATCAAAACTCATTTAACACTCTCTTTAAAATAATCACCATATTTTTCTAAATCAATTCTTTTGCCGTATGGCATTATTTTTTCACTTTCTTCTTCAATTTTATGAATACCAGTATTTACGCAAAAAATTCCATAAGCAATATATTTTGCAATATTTTCTTTATTTTCAAGCAAAATTTTTCTATCATGTGTACTATAAATATTACCAAGTTCAAGAGCTGCTGTAATAGAATTATTAAAAATACATACTGAAAAATCTGAAGCTCTTTCCTCGAGTATATTATAATCTATATTTTGTTCAACATTTAAAAAATAACTTACATATCTTAATATTTCATTTGAAAAATAAAGATTATCTCCTCCTAATCCCTCATATCCACCAGACCTTCTCATCTTTTCATTTATTGATTCTTCTCTATCTTTAAATAATTTTTCTTCATCGTATTTCCATGTAAGCATTTCATTTCTTCTACCAATAAATCTACCATCATTTTTTAATCCAGTAAAATACGTATTGGCATCATTTATCATAAAACCTTCAACTGCATAGCTTCTTGACCTAACATTCCATTTGGAATAGAATTCATTTTCAATTAAAATATCACGATTTTCTTTATTTTTTATAATATAATCAAAAGTTTCAATTGATGGAGCAAAAAACGAAAGCATTCCTCTATAATCTTCAGACTCAACAAAATTAAGATGTAAAGATAATGTAAAATGAGGTTTTATAGAATTTATCCTCGATAATTTTCCTTTAAATATCTTATCTTTATGAGGTGAATCAAAAGTCCTGTAAAATCTATTCACATTTTTTTCAGTTAAATTTAAAACTTCAGCACTATTATCTCTTGATAAAAAAACTTTAAAATTTTTTTTCTTTTCAGAATTTAAAAAAATATTATGTTTTTTTAAAAAATCTCGCATTTCTTCATATCCTGTAATTGTATTCAAATCTTCAACATATTTTTTTATAAGTATTGCTAGCTCATAAACATATTCATGCTCTTTTATATTTTCAAATATTCCACCATAATTATAATAATTAAGAAAAGTTTTTTTAGGTTCATACCAATTATCACCACCATCTTTATTTCCATATTCTGGTAAACCACCATGTCCAGGATCAATACAAATTATTATTTCATCATGAACAGAAATATTTGTTAATTTTGAAAAAAAGAATATTATTATAGAAAAAACAAATAAAGCAATTAATAGTTTTATGAACTTTTTAAACATTTATCTTTTCCCCAATAAGCGTCCAATGAAGACCTTCTGTTATTTTAACATCTACAAAATTTCCAATAAGAGAATCATCACCTTTAAAAACAACAATTTTATTTGAAGTAGTTCTCCCCTGTAATCTAGTTTTATTTTTATCCCATCCTTCAACAAGAATATTATAAACTTTTCCTTCAAGTTTTTTGTTTATTTCAATAGATATATCATTTTGAATATCAATAAGTCTTTTTATTCTTTCTTTTTTTATTTCCTCAGGTATCTGTTCCTCAAACTCTGCTGCTTTCGTACCTGTTCTAATTGAGTAAATAAATGTATGAGCACTATCAAATCTTAAATCCTGAACAAGTTTTATAGTTTGATTAAAATCCTCTTCTGTTTCACCTGGAAATCCGACAATTATATCTGTTGTCAACGCAGCATTAGGCAATTCTTGTCTTACAAATTCTATTTTTTTTCTATACTCATTAACAGTATATTTTCTATTCATCTTTTTTAAAATATTATCTGAACCTGCTTGAAATGGTAAATGAATATGATCACATAAATTCTTACCGTTTTTAATAGCATTTACAATTGTTTCATTAAAATCTTTAGGATGAGATGTCATAAATCTTATTCTTGGTATAAGATTTTGTTTATCTAGTCTTATCATTAATTCAGCAAAATCTATATTTTCATCAAGACCTTTACCATAAGAATTAACATTTTGACCTAACAAAGTTACATCTTTAACTCCACATTCGGCAAGATATTTAAATTCATCCTCGATTATATTATATTTTTTACTTATCTCATGACCTCTTACATATGGAACAATACAATATGAACAATAATTATCACAACCTTTCATTATTGAAAGCCAGCTCTGATAAGGATGTTCTATTAAACCTTTTTCACTTTCACCAATAAATTCTCTTTCTTTAAAATCTCCAATGAATTTTATACCTTTTCTTGCTTCATTTATTATTTCAGGTATTTTGGATATTTCTTGAGGTCCAATAGCAAAATCCACATGAGGAACTTTTTTAAATAAAGATTTTTTATCTTTTTGAACAAGACAACCTGCCATTCCAATAATAAGATAAGGATTCAAATATTTAAATTTTTTCAAAAAATTAACTCTTCCATATATTCTCTTCTCAGCACTTTCTCTCACACAACAAGTATTGATAATTATAAGAGAAGCATTTTCTATCTTATCAGTAAAATCATAACCACATTCTTTAACATATTTTTTAATAATCTCACTATCGTGTACATTCATCTGACAACCATAAGTCATTATAATCGCTTTCATCATCATCCTCCGGCTTTCTGCTGATAATAGTATTCAACATACTGAGTTACCATATCATTGTCAGGAGCAAGTTCTTTAGCTCTCTCTAATATTTGAATAGCACTATCTATCATTCTTGACTCTGAACTTATCTCCCATTTTTTAAAGTAAGCAATTGAAAGACTTATATAAGCATCAATAAATTTTTCATCTCTTGAGAGAACATTGTTAAAATTAGTTATAGCTTCATCAAATCTATTTGTCTTAGTATATAAATTACCAAGCACAATATAAGCTTCAATAAAATCAGCATCAATATTCAATACTTGTTTCATTTTAGCTTCAGATTTTTCATATTCAGACTGTTCTGAATAAATATTTCCCATTTTATATAAAACAGTTTTATTATCAGGTTCTAATACCAATGCTTGCTCATAATTTTTAAGAGCTTCATAATAATTTCTTTCAAGAAAGTAAATTTCACCATAAGTAAAATATATTTCTGCATTGTCTTTTATCTTTTCAACAGCCATGTCAAGATATTTTCTTGCATCAGAAAATTCTCCTCTTTTAAAATGATTAAATCCAAGAAGCATGTAGATTTCTTCCTTTTTTTCGGTTTTTATCAAAGCTTTTCTCGCTTGTTCTATACTTTTAGCATAATTTTGATTTCTATAAAAATTATTTGCCTTCATCCATAATGCTTCAAAAGAATCTGGGTCTAAAACTATCTTAGAACGATCTCTAAATTTTTCAACAAGAAATTTTATATTTTCTTTATGCATTTTAGGAGCATATTCATAAGCTTTGGAATAATAAGAAAAAGCCTGATCTATATCAAGAAATTCACCATATAAATAGCCAGAAAAATAATTAAAAAACCAGTCTTTTTCAAAAAATGGATATAATATTTTTAAAAGATTATCAATAATAAATTTTCTATTATAAAAAAATATTGAAAGTTCAGACGGCATATCAAGATATTCAAGTCTATCGACTTTTTGCTTTTCAAATTCTTTTGCAAATTCTATGTCAAGAAGATTTTTTTCATCAATTATCCTTATAAAAGCCCCAATATCAGTATTATCAAATTTATCATCAAACAATCTTACTAAAGTAGTGATATAATCCTTTTTTTTAAGATAACAAGCAGTATATGACATATAAAGAATATATTCTGGATTCTGACTTATATAAAAAGATTTTTTAAAATAAGTAAGTGCAAGTTCAGGATTATCAAACATCTCAATTTTACCAAGAAAAAAATAAGCCTGAGAAAAATTAGAATTAAGTTTTAAAGATTTTTCAGCATACTCAATAGCTTTTGATATATTATCAGCATTAACATAATATTGAGCAAGATCAAGCAATTTTTTTTCATCAGTTCTAATTACATATACAGGATAACCAAAAGTATGAACTCTATCTTCAATAGGTTTAATATTAAGTAATCTCTTTTTTATAATATATTTATAATCGATTTTAAAAGCATCTTTTTGTTTTTCAAGAATAATATCTTTGAAATCTCTTAAATCAGTATTTGATGGCATTTTTTCAATAGCTTTATCAATACTTTCTATTGCTTTATCAAATTTTTTATTTTCTAAAAGCCACTTAGCATTATAATACCAGTTTTCTACTTTAAAAGGCATATTTTCTAAAGAAATAACCGTAAACGAAATTAAAATAAAAAGAACTATAAATATATAATTTTTTGACATGTGGTAATTTTACAGAATTTATTACAAAATTTCAATTTAACAAGCTAATTAATCTTTAAGATAATCCTGAAATTTCAACCTATTTTTATAATTTTTGAGTTTAACAAGAGCTTTTACCTCTACCTGTCTAACTCTTTCTCTAGTAACACCAATCACTTTCCCGATTTGTTCAAGTGTTTTAGGCTCATCATCTTCAAGTCCAAATCGAAGTATTATAACTTCACTTTCCTGTTCTGTAAGTTCTGATAAAACTTTTCTAATTTCTTCTTTTAGAATTTTATCAAAAACCTGATCATCTGGTTTTTCAAATTTTTGATCTTCAATAAAATCTCCAAAAACACTATCATCTTCGGTTTTTACAGGAATATCAAGAGATAATGGTTCATGCATAAAACACAATATATCTTTTAATTTATCAGGAGATATTTGCATATCTTCAGCAATCTGTTCTACAGTATAATCCTGCTCATTTTCATCATATTTTCTGACAGTCTTTTTATAATTAGTTATAATATCTAAAATATGAATTGGAAGCCTTATAGTTTTTGATTGATCAGATATAGCCCTTATAATAGATTGCTTTATCCACCAAGTAGCATAAGTTGAAAATCTAAATCCAAGTTTATAATCAAACTTTTCAATAGATCTTATAAGACCAATATTACCTTCCTGAATTAAATCTAAGAATAAAAGACCTCTATTAGAATATTTTTTGGCAATTGAAACAACAAGTCTAAGATTTGCCTTGATGAGAATTTTTCTTGCTTTGCTATCGCCATCTTTGATTTTTTTGGCAAGTTCGACCTCTTCTTCAGAAGAAAGAAGACCAGTTTCATTTAATCTTCTTAAATATTGATTAATTATATCCTGAGAAAATGAATCAGGAATAAGTTCATCTTTAATATTTTTAATTTTATCCTTATTATCTACCATATTTTATATACTCCGAATCTATTATTATTATCGGATAAAAAATCTATTCGTTGAAGATTCCTATATTTCTATATCTGTTTATTCTTGTTTTCCTAATTTCTTTAACAGTTTTTAAACTTTTTAAATTTGAAACAATGTGATTTCTTAACTCATTATATACTATTTTTGGGTTTTCGTGTATACCACCTTGAGGTTCTTTAATTATTTCGTCTATTATTCCCATTTTTTTAAGATCATAAGAAGTAAGTTTTAAATTTTCAGCAGCATTTTTTGCGTATTTTGCATCTCTCCATAAAATAGAAGCACAACCTTCTGGAGATATAACAGAATAAATTGAATTTTCAAGCATCAATACAATATCTGCAACTCCTATAGCCAAAGCTCCTCCACTTCCACCTTCACCAATAATACACGCAATAACAGGAACATTTAATTTAAATAAAAGTTTTATATTTTCAGCAATAGCTATAGATTGACCTCTTTCTTCAGCTTCAATGCCAGGATAAGCTCCTGGAGTATCAATAAAAGTAATTACCGGAACACCAAACTTTTCAGCTAATTTAAAAATACGAGCAGATTTTCTATAACCTTCAGGATGTGCCATACCAAAATTTCTAACAACTTTTTCATTTAAATCTCTGCCTTTTTCAAGACCTGAAATACAAACTGAAATGCCACCAATTTTACCAAAACCACATATCATAGCTTTATCATCACTAAAATATCTATCTCCTGAAAATTCAATAAAATCATCTACAATATTTTTTATATAATCTATACAATGAGGTCTTTGAGCATGTCTTGCGAGCATAACTCTGTCCCAACACTGAAGATTTTCAAAAAAAGAATTTCTTTTTTCATTTAATACATCAAGAGCATCTTTAAGAGATAATTTTTCTCTTTTTTCAAGCTCTTTAAGCTTCAATATCTCTTCTTCTATTTCTTTAAGTTTTATTAATCTGTCTTCTGATTCCATAACAATTTAAGAATATTCTCCAAAGTTTTTTTCATATCTTTTCTATGAATCACCATATCAACCATACCACAATCTTTTAAAAAATCAGCTCTCTGAAAATTATCTGGAAGTTTTTGTTTTATAGTCTGTTCTATAACTCTAGGTCCTGCAAAACCAATAAGAGCACCTTTTTCAGCAATTATAACATCACCAAGAAAAGCAAAACTCGCACTTACTCCACCAGTTGTAGGATGAGTCAAAACAGATATAAAAGGAATGTTTTTTTCTTCAAGCAAAGCTAAAGCTGCCGAGGTTTTTGCCATTTGCATAAGAGATATTATAGCTTCTTGCATTCTTGCACCGCCAGAAGCCGAAAAAACAATAAGAGGTCTTTTTTTGTCAATACAACTCATAGCAAGTCTATAAAACTTTTCACCAACTACACTTCCCATTGAACCACCAAAAAATTTAAAATCCATAACGCCAACATTAACCGGTACACCTCCAATTTTACCCGAAACAGCAGTAAATGCAGAAGATTTTCCAGAAGCTAATATTGTTTTTTCTATTTTAGTATTGTATTTTTCACCTTTTATTTCAAAATCAAGAAAATCTTTAGAAATAACATTTTGATAAAGTTCTTTGTATTTTCCCTTATCAAGAATATTCTTAAGTCTTTCTTCAACAGGTATATATTCATGAAAATCACATTTTGGACAAACATAAAGATTCATAGAAAGAGATTTATTAAAAATTCCCTGCCCACAGTTCTTACATTTAA
>Ga0265293_10004062_pt1 | contig 26278 bp, 22 predicted proteins | sample Munlanlewell138R_FD_192505 | JGI IMG/M metagenome (GOLD analysis project Ga0265293, IMG submission 192505) | Leachate microbial communities from a municipal landfill in Southern Ontario, Canada - Leachate well 138R | ecosystem: Engineered > Solid waste > Landfill > Unclassified | place: Canada...
TTTTTTCGAACGGTAGATATGCTTGCGCGACTGGTGCAGCGTGGCCAGGGGATCGGGCTTGAGGCTGGTGGCCAGATACGATTCGATGCCCAGCCCCGCCGCCCCCGCTTCGGCGATCATCCACTGAAAGGGAATGTCCGACAGCAGGCAGCCGCTCTTGTCCGGCGCATAACTGCCGCCGATATTGCTGTGCACGCCGGCGAACCATACCTGCCGCAGATCGAGGCCATCGCGGGTCTCCCAGAGGGTGGGCTCGAAGTCGGAGCGCACCTCGTCAATGGCCAGGGCGTGGCGGGCGGCGCGGACATTGGGGCCGATCTTGGTATCGTAGAACTCGTCCTTCTTGTCGAGCAGGCCCATGAAGGAAAAGGGTATGCCGAGGGCGCCGACAGTATCCCAGGCGCCGACGAACGCCACCTCGCGCTGCGGGTGGGAATGGCTGTGGCGGAAGGCAACAGCCCTGTCCCCGTCGGGGTGGCAATCCTTGCGGGGATTCTTGTACAGGTCGAAGGCGGCCTGTACCAGGCGGGCGTCGGGACGCTTGAGAATGCCGCAGTTGTAGATCAGCCCGCACAGGCTGCGGATGGTGTAGGCCCCGCGGCTGAAGCCGAACAGGAAGAGTTCATCGCCCGGCGAGTAGTTCTGCACGATGTAGCGATAGTCGTCCATGATGTTCTTGTCGAGCCCCCTGCCGGTGGCGCCGCCGATTACCGGATCGTAATAGGAACCGATGCCCCAATCGTAGAACACTTGCTGGGGAACCCCGTCGGGCCCCAGGGGATCGATCGCCCGGGCGAGCTTGAGCACATTGGTGGGGTGGTCCTTGGCGATATCCTCTTCGGGCCGGTTCCAGGTGCCATCGGCACAGATGACGATGCGTTTCATGGGCCTTCTCTCCTTGCCGGGCGGTGCTCAGGCAGAGCGCCGCCCGTCTGACCACGACCTTATACAGTCTTCCGGGGCCGGCTGGCAAGCGAGCGCTCGCGCTGTCCCGACAGCCACTCACTGCAAGCGTCGATGGCGGTGCACCGGCATGTCGCGCCGCAACAGGCGCAGGCGCTCCAGGTCGATATCCGCCATGGCGTAGCCCTCGTCATTGGCGAGGCTGGCCACCACCACGCCCCACGGATCGACAATCAGCGAACCGCCCCAGGTGGGCCTGCTCGGGTGGTCGCGATCCGCCAGATCGGCGGCGATGACATAGCAGAGGTTCTCCACCGCCCGCGCCCGCAACAACAGCTCCCAGTGAGCGCGGCCGGTGGCGGCGGTAAACGCCGAGGGAACCGCGAGAATCTCCGCCCCCTGGGCGGCCAGCGCCCGGTACAGCTCGGGAAACCGCAGATCGTAGCAAACGCTGAGCCCCAGCCGTCCCAGGGGGGTGTCGGCCACCACCACATCGCCGCCGTGGCGGTAGTCGTCGGATTCCCGGTATTGCCTGCCGGTCTCGGCGACATCGACGTCGAACAGGTGGATCTTGTCGTAGCGGGCGACCTCGACACCATCGGGCGACACCAGCAGCGATGCGGCAAAGGGCTTGCCGCCATCGCCCAGCGGCAGGGTGCCGCCGAGCAGCCACAGGCCGTGGCGGCGCGCTTCGCGGGCGAGGAACGACCGTGCGGGTCCGTCGCCGGCGGCCTCCCGGGCAGCGGCGGCAGCCGGCTCGCGGCAGCCGTAGTAGGCAAAGTTTTCCGGCAGCACGGCGAGCACGGCCCCCGCCTCCGCGGCGCGTGCGAGCCAGTGGGCGCAAGCGGCGAGGTTGCCCTCCAGGCCCTTGTCGCCCCTGATCTGGATAACGGCGGCTTTCATGGCGACGGCTCCTCGTTGGGCATTTTCGGCAGCGAATCGACAGCGGTCTCGAGGTCGGTCTTGTCGCTGAATATCTTGTCGACCTCGAGGTCGGGGTCATCCCATGAGCCGGTTACCCGATAACTGAGACTCGACAACTGGTCGACCTGCTTCTTGAACAGCTTGCCGGTAAGGTACACCCCGGCGGCGGCCGGCAGGCCGCCCAGCACACCCGCCACCCAGGGCAGGTTGGTGCCCACCGGCAGCGTCGCCACCAGCCGGGCGTCCAGTTGCTCATTGACCATGTCGGCGCTGCCCAGCAGGCGGATCTTGCCCGATGGCATGGTGGCGACGATGGGCTCGTCGAACTGCACCACCCCGCTGTTGAATGCCAGGCCGCCTCGCAGGTGGTCGAAACTCACTCCCTGGTTGAACAGGTCGGAAAAATCGAAGCGCAAGCGCCGCAACCAGGTATCGAAGTTGAACAGCCCGACCAGTCGCAGGAAGGTATTGGTGGGCACGCCGGTGGCCCGGTAGAACTGACCGCCCTCCAGGTCGATGCCGATGTAACCGTCGAGCAGCGGCGCGGCAATCTGCCACGGCTGCGCCGGCCACTGCAGTTCGACCTGGAAGGCCGCCTCCTTGCTGTCCAGGACCCTCGGCAACTGCCAGTTCGCCAGGGTCGCGGCGAAGTTGTTGACCACCAGGGCAGCGGAGAACCGGCTCAGGTGGCGCTCATCTTCCAGTGTCCACTCCAGGGTGCCGTCTTCGAGGCCGATGCCCCGCAGGGTGCCGCGGAGGGCGTCGAACCGCACCCCCCCGGCGATCGGCGACGCCAGGAAGGCAAAACTGCCCAGCTCCCGCTCGCCGAGGCTGATCCGCTCAGCGGCGAAATCGAGGGCGGGCACCGCATCGGGCATGAAGCCGTCGAGCAGCCCGGGCGCAACCCCGACATCCTCGCCCTCCGGGTCTCCGGCCTGTTGCGCGACAGCCTGATCCTCGTCCTTTGCACTCTCCGGCAAGCGCAGGTGATCGAGGCGCAGGACGGTGCGTTCGCCGCCGGTGACAACCTCTCCGGCGGCGCGCTCGCTGTCGACCTGCAGCCGCCAACGATTGCCATCTTCCAGGGCGCCCTTGACGCTTGCCGCGCCGAGGCTGAAGGCGCCCAGCGCCAGCTCGCCGAAATGCAGGTCGAGATAAGGCGCCAGCTGCGCCGCGCCGCCATCCCCCGTCCCGGCCTCGACCGGAGCGAGCAGCGCCCGCCACTCGTTCCAGTCGAGGCGCGGCACTGAGCCGCCGATCCGCAGGCCGCGGCCGGCAGGCAGTTGCGGCTGCCCGCCCAGCAATTCGATGGCGCCTCGGTAGAAGACACCGTCACGCTGCTGCCACACCGCCGCCAGTTGTTCCCCCAGGGCGCCTTCGATACGCAGGTCATCGCCCTCGAAATACACTCGGGTAACCAGCGGGCGCGACTCGGCAGCGGGCTTGCCGAAAGGGTCGGGAAGAGCGATGGCGATACCCTCGAGATCCGACTCGAGCTCCATCACCGGCGGCTGGCCACTGTCGGCGGAGGGGATATCCACCCTGCCGCCGATCGCCGCGGCACCCTCGAACACGCCCTCCAGTCCCCTGAGGTAGCCGGCGACACCGGCGACGTCCACCCTGCCATCGAGCTCGACGACCGTGCCGCCGCCGGCGCTTCCATGGACTGTCGCCGCCAGGGGCTCGCCGAGGAAAAAACCGTCGAGCCCGGCGCTGGACAAGCCATCCGCCAGGGTGTAACGCAGCTCGCCGCTGATGGCGTCGATATCGACGGCGGTGCCCGGCAATGACAGGCGCGCATCGTCGAAGGTCACCGCCACATCGTAGCGCTGCCGATCCCGGCTGGCGCCGAGGGGGATGGCGAGGTTCAGGGCGACCTCGCTGGCGCCGCTCAGCTGCCAGCGGCGCAGGTTATCGAGCCGCCCGCCCACCGGCGACTCGACCAGGACCGCCAGGCCATCACCGGCATCGGCGCGGGCCTGGCCGTCGACGGTCAACAGGGCTCCACCTTCCGCCTGGGGACGCAACCGCGCCCGGCCGTGACGCAGGCCGGCGCTGCCCACCATCGCGCCATCGGCCCAGACATCGAGAGCGGTATCGGCGACCCACAGGGTAGCGGACAGCGCCGACAGCGGCGGCCAGCCCTGCTGGTAGTCGAGATTGCCGTCCTCGATCCGGGCATAGACCTGGATGGTGCGCCCGTCGTGGTTGTCGGCGTGCAATGATCCGCGCCAGATAAACCCGGCCTCCGGTATCCGCGCCGCGCCGATACTGGCGGCGAGCCAGGCTTTCAGGTCGGGCTTGAGCACCTTCGGCAGATAGCGGTCGAGGTAACGGGAATGGCTGTTTCTGAGCGCGACCATCAGGGTCATTTCAGGTTCGGCCAGGCCTTTGCGGGTGGGTATGTCCAGGTAGAGGTAGGCGGTGCCCTGCCCCTCGTCGCCATCGATGGCGATCGGGCCACTGTTGACCCTCACCTGGTGGCTGTCGCGGCGCCACTGCCAGTCGATGCGGCCGCGCACCGCCCCGTAAGGCATGAAGTCCTCATAAACTTGGGGATAGTGCATGGCAAAATCCGCGGGACTGTCCAGCTCCACGAATCCGCCGAGCCCGGTGGCCTCGGTGCTGGTTTCGAAATAACCGTTGACTCCCCGCGCCGCCGGCGCGCCCCGCCAGGCGTCGACGCTCAGGTCACCGAGGTTGCCGCGCACGCGGACTCCCGGGGCCTCGGTGCTGAAGTCGAGGTTCACCTCGACCTGGTGGAGAACCCCTTGCGGGTTCAGGTCGGCAAGCACATCGGCGAAGGTGTCCTCGAGCAGGGCGGAGCGCTCCAGCAGATCGCGAAACAGGGCGAGATCGACCCGGTCCAGCGCCAGGTCCAGTTCGCGCCAGCGCCGTCCCACCCGCTGGCGAAACTGTGCGGTGAAGGGCTGCACGGCTTCACCCGCCCACCGCGCGCTCAGATTCTGCAGGCGCAGCCCCCAGTCTTGCCCCGGCTGATACCAGGCGGTCACCTCGGCTTCGAGCTGTTCGAGAGAGCCGGCGTCGGCCACCCAGTTCAACGGGATTTCGGCAGCGCGGAGAGTGCCGCGCCCGTTGAGCAGGCCGCCGTCGCGCCAGTCGAACCAGAGATTCAGGTCGACCTCCGTGTCGATCTCGCCGACCCGCGCCACCTGCTGGGGAAACCAGCGCTTGGCGATGGCGCTGAGACTGGCGTCGAAGTTGATGCGTTTCAAGCGAAGATAACCCTTGCCGACAAAATCGTCGCTGCCGAGAGCGCCCCTGCCTTCCAGGATCAGCCGGGCGACCTCCCCGTTATCCGCCAGCGCCAGGCTGGCAACGGTGCGGTGGAAATCACCGCTGTTGTCGATCTGCACCTCGGGAGCGTGCACCGCCACCCTGGTGCCGGAATAAAAGTGCGCCTCGACTTCGGCGCGGTCGAGGCGCAGGAACCTTGTGTGATAGGCCAGTTCCCGCAGGCGGGCCAGACCGTTGCCTTCCCCGCCGCCGAGAGGATGGCCCGCCACCGACCACTGGCCGTTGCCGTCCTCCCTCACCGCGACCCGCAGGTCACTGACTTCGAACCGTTCCCAGGCCAGCGTGAAGCCGGTGAGGCTTTTCAACAGGTTGAGCTCGGCCACCGCCCGGCCGATGGTAATCGCCGCCTCCCCTCCCGCCGGATCGGCGATGGTCAGGTTCCTGACCGTCATCTGCGGCGACAGGCCGGACCACTCGCCGCGAAGACGCCCGGTGCGAATGGCGAGCCCGGCGCGCTCGGAAAGCCAGGCGTCCAGCTGCGGCTGAAAGCGGTTGACCACCGGCAGCAGCTCCCTGCCCGCCGCCACCACGATGGCGCAGGCGATGATCAGCAGCGCGGCCAACAGCCACAGCTTTCGGGTCACGGCCCCTGTCACACGCCAGATAGTCAATATCTATACCGGAATAATGTCGTACTGCTCCTGAGAGTACAGTGTTTCCACCCGGAACTGGATAGGGCGGCCAATGAACTCCTCCAGGTCGGCAACATTGGATGAATCCTCGTCCAGCAGCCGGTCGATCACCACCTGGGAAGCCAGCACCAGGATCCGCTCGCACTCGAACGCCCGCGATTCGCGGAGGATTTCACGCATGATGTCATAGCACACGGTTTCCGGAGACTTGAGGCGACCGCGCCCCTCGCACACCGGGCAGGCTTCACAGAGTATCTGGCCGAGACTTTCGCTGGTGCGCTTGCGGGTCATCTCCACCAGGCCGAGCTGCGACACGGTGGTGATGCCGGTCTTGGCGCGGTCCCGCTCCAGGGCCTTTTCCAGGGTGCGCAGCACCTGGCGCCGGTGCTCGGCCTCCAGCATGTCGATGAAATCGATGATGATGATGCCCCCCAGGTTGCGCAGCCGCAACTGGCGGGCGATGGCGGTGGCGGCCTCGAGATTGGTCTTGAAGATGGTCTCCTCGAGATTGGAATGGCCGACGAAGGCACCGGTGTTGACATCCACCGTGGTCATCGCCTCGGTCTGGTCGATCACCAGATAACCACCGGACTTGAGCTGGACCTGGCGCGCCAGGGCGCGGTTGATCTCGTCCTCGACGCTATAGAGATAGAACAGCGGGCGCTCGCCGGGATAATGCTCCAGCAGCGGCACCATCTCCGGGCTCACCTGCTCGGCAAAACCCACCATGCTGGCGAACACTTCGCGGGAATCGACCCGCACCTTCTCCACCTCCGGACGCAGCATATCGCGAAGCGTGCGCAGGGACAGCGGCAGGTCTTCGTAGAGGCAGCTGATATCGCGGGAGGTCTTGATGCGCTCGCTGACCAGCTCCCACAGGCGGTGAAGGAAATGCAGGTCGCCGCGGATCTCGTCGAGGCTCGCCCCGTCGGCGACGGTGCGCAGAATGTAGCCGTGGCGACCGCCCTGGGGTTCGGGGCCTTCATCTTCGGCCAGTTCGCCGAGCGCCTGGGCCAGCAGCTGGCGCAGGCGCTCACGCTCTTCCTCGGTATCGATGCGCTGGGAAATCCCCACATGGCTGACGTCGGGCATGTACACCAGGTAGCGGGATGATACCGACAGCCGCGAGGTCAACCGCGCGCCCTTGTTGCCGATCGGGTCCTTGATCACCTGCACCACCACCATCTGGCCTTCCCTGACCAGTTGGCGGATATCCTGGCCGCCGCCATTGCTGGGGCGCTCCAGCCAGGGCGCGCTGACGATGTCGTCGGCGTGGAGAAAACCCGCCTTGGCGAGGCCAATGTCCACGAACGCCGCCTGCATGCCCGGCAGCACCCGCACCACCTTGCCCCGATAGATATTGCCGACGATGCCGCGCCGTCGCGCCCGCTCCACCGCCACTTCCTGGACGACACCGTTTTCCACCAGAGCAACCCGGGTCTCCATCGGGGTGATGTTGACGAGAATTTCCGAACTCATTGATTGGCCCTCGCGACGTGCCAGCAGGGAATGGCGAACAACTGTAACAGTTCCCAGGTCAGCGCCAAAGGCAGGCCCACGACACCGGAATAACTGCCTTCGATGGCCTCCACGAACACCGCGCCCAAGCCCTGGATGGCGTAGCCGCCGGCTTTATCCGCCGGCTCGCCGGTGTGCCAATAGGCGCGGCATTCGTCGGGGTCGAGGGCGCGAAAGCGCACCCGGGTGTGGCTGTGGCGCAGCTCGACGCGATCGCCGAAAACCATGGCCACCGCCGTGTGGACGCTGTGGCTGCGCGCCGACAGCGCCATCAACATCGCCACGGCCTGTTGTTCATCGGCCGGCTTGCCGACCGGTCGACCGTCGACCGCCACCGTGGTGTCGGCGGCCAGCACCGGCAGGTCGGGGAATGCCGAGGCCCCGGCGCCGGCCTTGGCGCGGGCGAGGCGGGTCACGTAGTCCCCGGGCGCTTCGCCGGGGCGCGGGGTTTCGTCGACCGCCACCGCCGCCACGGCAAAACGGGCGCCGATCTGCTCCAGCAGCGCCCGGCGCCGCGGCGAGGTCGACGCCAGGACAAAATCCACTGTGTCTGCCATTGAGGATATTCCTTCTACGAGGGAGGGCCCTACTCGCGCCGCTGCGCCCGGTTGAGCAATCCGGCCAGTATCGGCCACAAAGGCACGGTGGTCAGCAGCGGCAGGAACATTCGCCAGGTCTCGGCACCGCGCCCGGCCAGCAGGTACACCACGATGACCACCAGTTGGAAAATCACCGCCAGGGGCAAGACCACCAGCACCTGGTGCCACAGGGAAAAATGCTGGAAGCGCTCCCCCGCCATCTTCACCAGATAAGCGCAGACCAGGAGCGCCAGGGCGCGTTGGCCGAGGATGCCGCCGGAAAGGATATCAAGAGCAAGCCCCACCAGCCAGGCAAAGCCAAGGCCCAGCTGATGAGGCTCGCGCAGCAGCCAGTAGATCGCCACCAGGAACACCACCATCGGGCGCCAGTAGCCGAGATCGCCGCGCAGCGGGTAGAAGTGCAGGGTATAGGCCGCCAGCAAGCTGAGCACAAAGGCCAGGGTAAAGACCGGTTTAGTCATCGCCGGCCCGATCGCCGCCGGGCGCCGCCGGCGGCTGTTCGCCGGCCCTGCCGTCCACAGCCGGCGGCTCTGCGGGCGCGGGCTCGACGGCAAAGGATTCGACCTCGGAAAATACCAGCAGCAGGTGGCGGCTGCGTTCGAGATTGGCGGCCGGTTCCACCTCGACGGTCAGGAACGGCTGGCCCGGGTCGCGATGGATACCGAGCACATTGCCCACCGGGTAGCCGGCGGGGAAGCGCCCGCCGAGCCCGGAACTGACCAGTTGATCGCCTTCCTTGATATCGACCGTCGGCGACACGTAGCGCAGATGCAGGCGGCGGAAATCCCCGGTGCCCTCGGCAATCGCCCGCACACCGTTGCGGATCACCTGGACCGGCAGCGCATGATTGTTGTCGGTGATCAGCAGCACCGTGCTGGTGTGCTCGGTGACATCGATGATCTGCCCCATCAACCCGCGATCGTCGAGCACCGGCTGGCCCTGGTAGGCGCCGTCGACGGCACCGCGATTGATGGTGATGGTATGGGTCAGGGGATCGGTGGACACCCCGATGAGCTCCGCCACCAGCACCCTGTCCTTGAGCAGTTCAGTGGCGTTGAGCAGATTGCGCAGCCGGGCGTTCTCGGCGGAGATCGCCGCCATGCGCTGCAACTGGCCGCGGTAGATCAGCAATTCCTGGCGCAGACGGCTGTTTTCCTTCTCGTGCTCGAGCCGCGACAGCAGCGCGCCGTCGCCCCACTCCGCCAGCCGCTCGGGCACCATGGTGACCCACTGCATGGGTAGCGCCGTCTGCTTGAGGCGGACGGCGAGCGGGTCCAGCCAGTCGGTGAAGGTGTCCACGGCCACCAGGGAAAGCGCCAGAAAGCCGAGGACCAGCACCTTGATGGCTGACGAAGGGCCGGAGGTAAAGAGTCTCTTTATGGCGCCACCCCCATCGGAATGTTCAGTCCAGTTGCCATTTATCTAATCGTCAGCCGCGCGGCAAAGTTAAATGCCAGGCATCGGGTCGGGCACCGATCGAACGCAGCCCCTGGCGACAAGCCGGCTGCGCCGGCAGCCACTAGCACGCCGCTGGGGAGCGACCCGCTACTGTCACAAGGCTGTCAATCCTGACAGGACATCCAATCCTAGGAAGACATCACGTCCAGATGGCGCTTGTCCATCATATCGAGCGCCTTGCCGCCACCCTTGGCCACGCAGTTGAGCGGCTCGTCGGCAACGATCACCGGCAGGCCTGTTTCATGAGTCAGCAACCGGTCGATATCCCGCAGCAGGGCGCCACCGCCAGTGAGCACGATGCCGGTCTCGGCGATATCGGAGGCCAGCTCCGGCGGCGACTGTTCCAATACCCGCTTCAGCGACTGGACGATCGCCGCCAGCGGCTCCTGCAATGCCTCGAGAATCTCGTCACTGTTGAGCTGGAACTGCTTGGGCACCCCTTCGGCCAGGTTGCGGCCGCGGACGTCGATCTCCCGCACCTCGGTGCCGGGGTAGGCGCTGCCGATCTCCATCTTGATGCGCTCGGCGGTGCTCTCGCCGATCACGCTGCCGTACTTGCGGCGCACAAAGTTGGAAATGGCCTCGTCGAAACGGTCGCCGCCGACCCGCACCGAGTCGGAGAACACCACGCCGTTGAGAGACAGAATGGCAATTTCGGTGGTGCCGCCGCCGATATCCACGACCATCGAACCACAGGCTTCCTCGACCGGCAGGCCGGCGCCGATGGCTGCGGCCATCGGTTCCTCGATGAGATAGACCTCGCGGGCCCCGGCGCTGAAGGCGGATTCGCGAATGGCGCGCTTCTCGACCTCGGTGGCCATCGCCGGCACACAGACCAGCACACGCGGGCTCGGCGGGATGAAGCTGTGGGAGTGGACCTTCTTGATAAAGTGCTGGAGCATCTTCTCGGTGACCTGGAAGTCGGCGATCACGCCATCCTTCAGCGGCCGGATGGCGGTGATGTTGCCCGGCGTCCGACCCAGCATCCGCTTGGCCTCGACACCCACCGCTTCGACGATCTTCTGCCCCTGGTGATGACGGATCGCCACTACCGACGGCTCGTTGAGCACGATACCTTTATCCCGGACATAGATCAGCGTATTGGCCGTACCCAGATCGATGGACAGGTCGTTGGAGAACAGACCACGCAACCGTTTAAACATACGAAATGTTGTTCCTGTAGCAATTCCTGTAGCGATGCCGCCGCCACGCGGCGAGCGATACGACGACGCGCGGCAAGCGGAGATAGTGGGCGACTCTAACAACGGGAGGGATTCAGGGCAAGGCGCAAATATGCTACCGTTACGGCCTCGCCCTGAAGGGCCGCACCTGTGCCCATCGGCCCTGTTAAAAAGACGGGAATCATACCATGACAATCCAACGATCGGATATTGAAAAGCTGGCCGAACTGGCCCGCATCCAGATCACCGAGGACAGCATCGCCGCCACTCTCGACAGCCTCGGCAACGTGCTGCAGTTGGTCGACCAGTTGCAGGCCGCCGACACCACCGGCATCGCGCCCATGGCCCATCCGCTGGACGCCGTGCAGCGCCTGCGCGCCGACGCCGTTACCGAAACCAACCGGCGCGACGCCTTCCAGGCCATTGCCCCGGCCACCGAGAACGGGCTCTATCTCGTCCCCCGGGTCATCGAATAAGCCCGCCATTCCGCAACAGGATTCACCCCCCATGCATGACAAGACCCTTGCGCAACTGAGCGCCGGCCTCGCCAGTGGCGAGTTTTCCAGCGTCGAGCTGACCCGCCACTTCCTCGACCGCATCGAGCGCCTCGACGCCACCTACAACGGCTTTATCACCGTCACCGCTGAGCAGGCCCTGGCCAGCGCCACCGCAGCAGACCGGCAGCGGGCCTCCGGCGCGCCCGTCCATGCCCTGTGCGGCGTGCCCATCGCCCACAAGGATATCTTCTGCACCGAGGGGGTGCGCACCAGCTGCGCATCGAAAATGCTCGACAACTTCGTCCCGCCCTACAGCGCCGCGGTGGTGGAGAACTTCATCGCCGCCGGCGCGGTGATGCTGGGCAAGACCAATATGGACGAGTTCGCCATGGGCTCCTCCAACGAAACCAGCTGGTACGGGCCGGTGAAAAACCCGTGGGACACCGGCACCGTGCCCGGCGGCTCCTCCGGCGGCTCCGCCGCCGCCGTTGCCGCCCGCCTCGCCCCGGCGGCCACCGCCACCGACACCGGCGGCTCCATTCGCCAGCCCGCCGCCCTGTGTGGCATCTCCGGCCTCAAGCCCACCTATGGCCGGGTGTCCCGCTGGGGCATGATCGCCTTCGCCTCCAGCCTCGACCAGGGCGGCCCCCTGGCCCGCACCGCCGAAGACCTGGCGCTGATGATGAATGTGATGGCCAGCTTCGACCCGAGGGATTCCACCTGTCTCGACCTGGCGGTGCCGGACTACACCGCCGGCCTCGACACCAGCATCGCGGGCCTGCGCATCGGCGTGCCGAAGGAGTACTTCGATGACGGCCTCAACCCGAAAACCGCGGTCGCCGTACAGGATGCGATCCGCGAACTGGAACAGCTCGGCGCGACGATCAAGGAAATCTCCCTGCCCCACTCGGCGCTTTCGGTGCCCGCCTACTACGTGATCGCCCCGGCGGAGGCCTCCGCCAACCTGTCGCGCTTCGACGGCGTGCGCTACGGCCACCGCTGCCAGGATCCCCAGGATCTCCGCGACCTTTACATGCGGACCCGCGCCGAAGGCTTCGGCGACGAGGTCAAGCGCCGCATTCTGGTCGGCGCCTACTGTCTGTCCGCCGGCTACTACGACGCCTACTACAACAAGGCCCAGCAGGTGCGCCGGCTGATCAAGCAGGATTTCGTCAGCGCCTTCGAACAGGTGGACATGATTCTCGGCCCCACCTGCCCGAACCCGGCGTTCGAATTCGGCAGCAAGGGCGACAACCCGGTGGCGATGTACCTGGAGGACATCTACACCATCTCCACCAACCTGGCGGGCCTGCCCGGCATGTCCATTCCCTGCGGCTTCGTCGATGACAAGCCGGTGGGGCTGCAAATCATCGGCAACTATTTCAGCGAGGCGCACATGCTCAACGTGGCCCATCAGTACCAGCAGGTCACCGACTGGCACGACAAGGTTCCGGGAGGGATTGCCTGATGAGCTGGGAAACCGTTATCGGCCTCGAAGTCCACGTTCAGCTGGCGACCAGATCCAAGATCTTCTCCGGCAGCAGCACCGCCTTCGGCGCCGAGCCCAACACCCAGGCCAGCGCCGTCGACCTGGCCATGCCCGGCACCCTGCCGGTGGCCAACGAACAGGCTTTCCGCTACGCCATCATGTTCGGCCTGGCGGTCAACGCCGAGATCGGCAAGACCTCGGTGTTCGAGCGCAAGAACTACTTCTACCCCGACCTCCCCAAGGGCTATCAGACCACCCAGCTGGCCCAGCCCATCGTCGGCCCCGGCTGGGTCGACATCCAGCTCCGGGACGGCAGCCACAAGCGCATTCGCATCCACCACGCCCACCTGGAAGAAGACGCCGGCAAGTCACTTCACGAAGCGTCTTTTGAAATAAATGGCCGTGGCATGAGCGGCATCGACCTCAACCGTGCCGGTACCCCGCTGATCGAGATCGTCTCCGAGCCGGATATGCGCAATGCCGAGGAGGCGGTGGCCTTCGCCAAGAAACTGCACTCCATCGTCACCTCCCTCGGTATCTGCGACGGCAATATGTCGCAGGGCTCGATGCGCTTCGATGTGAACATTTCGGTGCGCAAAAAAGGCGCGGAAAAACTCGGCACCCGCACCGAAACCAAGAACCTCAACTCCTTCAAGTTCATGGAAGAGGCAATCGCCCTGGAGGTGGAACGCCAGATCGACGTGATCGAGGACGGCGGCGCCATCGTCCAGGAAACCCGCCTCTACAACGGCGACACCAAGACCGCCCGCTCCATGCGCACCAAGGAGGAAGCCAACGATTACCGTTACTTCCCCTGTCCCGACCTGCTCCCGGTGGTGGTCGACGACACCACCATCGAACAGATCCGCCACAGCCTGCCGGAACTGCCGGACGCCCGCCACCAACGCTTCGTGGGCGAGTACGGCCTGTCCGACTACGATGCCGGCGTGCTCGGCGACGAGGCCGGCATGGCCCACTACTTCGAGGCCGCGGTCAAAGTGAGCGGCGACGCCAAGCTGGCCGCCAACTGGATCATGGGCGACCTCTCGGCACGCCTCAACAGCGAAGACAAGACCATTGCCGCCTGCCCGGTCAGCGCCGAGCACCTCGGCCAGATGATCCTGCGCATCAAGGACGGCACCATCTCCAACAAGATGGCCAAGGAAGTGCTGCAAGGCATGTGGGAAGGCGAAGGCGACGCCGATGCGGTGATCGGGAAACGCGGCCTGAAACAGGTTTCCGACAGCGGCGCCATCGAGGCGCTGGTGGCGGAAGTGCTGGCCGGCAACGCCGCCCAGGTCGACAACTACCGCAGCGCGGACGAGGCCAAGCGGCCCAAGATGCTCGGCTTCTTCGTCGGCCAGATCATGAAGGCCTCCAAGGGCCAGGCCAACCCCCAGCAGGTCAACGAGATCCTGCTGAAAAAACTCAACGAATTGCTCTAACCGGCTGTGCCGGCGCCGCCGGCCCACCACTACCACCGGATTCCATCATGACAGAACAGCGTAAAGACAAGAAGAAAGTCATCGGCGAAGTTTTCGATGATGACCGCATCAGATCCTTTCTCCAGTTCGTCCCCCCGCAAGGGGTCGACGCCGACTACCATGTGCTGGAAAAAGCCTACCGCGGCATGACAGTGGAAAGTTTCGAAACCTTTATCAGATTTTTTCTGGAAGAGGGTCGGGATATCAATGCTCGCAACCCCCAGGGCAGAACCATGCTGGAGGAAATGAAAACCCACCGGCTGGCGGAAGAGTATATCGACACCATGGAGAAAAACGGGGCGGTGTGATGCCGGCTGGCCGGCCCATGGCCTGCCCGGCGTTTCCCCACTGGCGGGATAAAGCCGATAACCCGGCCTCCGTCTGCTCCCGAACATCAATCCCCTCTGAACCACAGGCTGCGTGATGCCCCATGGCTCATGCAGCGATGACAAGTCAATCCAGGGAGTGCGGCGGCATTGAAGCGGTTCTTCATTTTGTTCCTGCTGATCCAGGCGGCGCTGTTTACCGCTGAGCTGATGCCGATGGGCCAGGCCTGGGTGGTCAAGCCGTTCACCGGGTTGCTGGCGGATATCTCGGGTTACCTGATCGCCGTGCTCGGCCGGGAAATTCAGACCAGCGGAGTCATCATCTACGACGTGAAAACCTCGTTTGCGGTGATGATCGAAGCCGGCTGCAACGGTATCGAGGCGACCATCCTGCTGGTGGCCGCCGTATTGGCATTTCCCGCGCCGTGGAAAAACAAGCTGTACGGCTTGCTGATTGGCTTTGCCGCCATTCAGGCACTCAACCTGGTACGGATCGTGTCGCTGTTTTTTCTCGGCCTGTGGAACGAAACCGCTTTCGAGTGGGCGCACCTGTATATCTGGCAGGCGCTGATCATGCTCGATGCCATCGTGGTGTTCCTGCTGTGGATTCGCACCTTGCCCCGGGAGGTGGCCGATGAAGCTGTTGCCGGATAATCCACTGGGGCGATTCTTCCTGCTCGGGCTGCTCTGGCTGCCCGTATGGTTCTCGGTGTGGTACGCCATGGCGCCGCTGCTGAGCGCACCGTCGACCTGGCTGGCGTCGCTGGTGCTCAATGTCTTTCATCCGGGGCTGATCAATGACATCGAGCGTTCCGGGAATATCGCCACCTTCGTGACCGGTTTGCAGATAACCGTTCCCGGTGGGCCCGAGGGCGCCATCGGGCAGGTCGTCCTCGACAAAAATCCGCTGATCTACTCGTGGAACCTGCCGGTGCTGGTGGCGCTGTTGTTCGCCACCGGCGAACGGCTTCTCTCATTCAACAAACTGTTGCTGGTGTACCTGCTGTTGCTCCCGTTTCACGCCTGGGGCGTGGGCTTCGACCTGCTCAAGACCCTGACACTGGATACCGGACCCGAGATCGCGGGACAACTGGGCTACAGCGGCTGGTCGCTGGAATTTATCGGCCTCGCCTACCAGTTCGGCTATCTGATGCTGCCGGTGATTGGCGCCACCTCCATCTGGGTGGCTATGAATCGGGAGCTGATCGAGTCGATGCTGAGGCCCGCTCCCGGAAAAGAGGCAGGCGGCGGCGTTAGCTGAGTTTGCGGCGGTGAGTGATCAGGCCCAGCAGCGCAAGGAGCGCTGACAACAGGATCAGCCCATAACTGGAAAGAGAGGGGATACCGGTGGCCGCCGACAAGCGTAGCACCAGGTGGAGAGTAGCCTCCTTCTGGATGTTGTAGTCGGCGAGCGTGCGCCCGTCTTCCAGTTGCTTGCCTGCGAAAATCAAGCGTTGCATGGCGGGCGGAATACCTTCCTCGTCCTGGATTTTCTGTTTGACTTGCTGAACGCTGTCGCTCGACTCCACTTCCAGAGTAATCGTCTTTCCTGTCAGGGTTTTGACGAAAATCGGCATCGCGAAGGCCGAGACCGGAGATATCGTCAACAACAAAACAAGCGCCAGCCTTATCAGACCGATAGCCGTTACTGATTTCATTTTCACTCCCCTCGATGGCTCGACGGATTGTAGCACTGCCTGTTCTACCCCCCCCCAATCGACACAGGAGGCGGAGTGGAAAGCGCTGCCTACAGAAGCTCCTGGCGCAGCTGCGCCGGCGATTTTATCGACAGCAGTCCCGGGGCGATGTCGAAGGCGGTCCTGGCGCCGAACTGACCCTGCTCGTTCAGGCGGTAGGCCGCCCGCGCATAGGCCACCAGTACGCTGGCGGTGAACTCGGGGTTGCTGCCCAGTTGCAGCGAATACTCGATCACCTGGGCATGGGCCTCGCTGGTGTTGCCGCTGCGGATCACAAAACCGCCGTGGGGCATGCGGTCGTGCTCGCTGCGCAGGGTTTCCTCGTCGATGAAATGCACCTGGGTGTCATAGTCGGCGAAGTAATTGGGCATGGTCACGATGGCCCGTTCCACCTCGGCGGCATCGGCGCCCTCGGCCAGCACCACATAGCATTCACGGCTGTGCTTGTGCCGGGTGCTCAACTCGGGACGCGAGCCGCTGCGCACCTGGGCGATCGCCGCCGGCGACGGAATGGTGTACTGCACTCCAGCCTTGACCCCCGGTACACGGCGAATGGCGTCCGAATGCCCCTGGCTGAGCCCCTTGCCCCAGAAGGTGTAGGTCGCGCCATCGGGCAGCAGGGCTTCGCCATACAGGCGGTTGATGGAGAACAGGCCGGGATCCCAGCCCATGGAAATCAGCGCGGTCTTGCCGTTGGCGCGAGCCGGCGCGTCCACTGCATCAAAGTATTCCGGGATGCGGGCGTGGGTATCGAAACTGTCGACAGTATTGAACAGCGCCGCCATCTCCGGGCCCTGCCGGGGCAGATCGTCCTTGGAGCCGCCGCAGAGGACCAGCACGTCGATGGCCTCGCGGAACTCGGCAAGCGAGGCCATGGCATACACCGGAGTCTGCGCGAACAGCGGCGTCAGCGCCCGCGGCGCGCGACGGGTGAAAATCCCCACCAACTCCATATCGGGGTTCTTGGCGACAGCCTCCTCGACGCCGCGCCCCAGATTGCCGTAACCGACGATACCAATGCGAATCTGCTTGCCCATAAAAATCCTATCCCTTCAATATTGCAAAAAAGCGAAATTATAGGCCATATACGGGCGCCTCTCCTTCCTCCCAGGAGGACACCCGCCCACTGGACATCGAGATAACGAAACGGCTTTATCACAACCTTCTCAAGCCATGCTGCCCCCCGAGCCTCCACAGCCCGCCTTTTTACAGTTGACGATACCGCTAGGCGCTCTGGTATGGTGGAGCCTTGTCTCGCAAAGATGAACCATCATTACCAGACGGACGACTCTCATGGTACGTTTTTTCACCCGCTACAGCACATTTTATATAGTCATTGCCATTACCCTGTCTTCCCTGGTGCTGGGGCTGCTCTCCAGCCCGTGGTGGCTGTTGGCTGCCGCGCTTTCCGGGTCCCTGGTCGCACTGGGCGTCGCCGATCTGCGCCAGACCCGCCAAGCCATACGACGCAACTACCCGGTGATCGGAAACATGCGTTTCTTTTTTGAATTCATACGCCCCGAAATGCGTCAGTATTTCTTTGAGGACGACACGCAAAAAACCCCTTTCTCACGGGCCGACCGCGCGCTGGTCTACCAGCGCGCCAAGCAGGCCGTGGATTCGCGTCCTTTTGGTACCCAGGGAGATGTCTATGGCACCGATTACGAATGGATCAACCATTCCATGGAGCCTTCGGTAATCGAGGATCGCGACTTCCGCATTACCGTTGGCGGTCCGCAGTGCGGGCAGCCGGTGTCGCTGTCGGTGCTCAATATTTCCGCCATGAGCTTTGGCGCCCTGTCGGGCAATGCCGTGCTGGCACTCAACAAAGGTGCCGCACTGGGCGCCTTTGCCCACGACACAGGCGAAGGCGGCATCAGCCGTTACCACACTGAACATGGCGGCGATCTGATCTGGAATATTGGCTCGGGTTATTTTGGCTGCAGCGATGGCCAGGGCAATTTCTCGGAAACGGCGTTTGCCGCACGGGCTCGCCAGGACTCGGTACGGATGATAGAGATCAAGCTGTCGCAGGGTGCCAAGCCGGGCCACGGCGGTGTGCTGCCTGGCGCCAAGGTCACTGCCGAGATCGCCCTGGCCCGCGGCATCCCCGAAGGCCAGCCCTGTATTTCGCCGGCGCATCACAGTGCCTTCACAACCCCCATCGAACTGCTGGAGTTTGTCGCCAAGCTGCGCGAGCTTTCCGGCGGCAAGCCGGTGGGCTTCAAACTCTGCATAGGCCACCCCTGGGAGTGGTTTGCCATCGCCAAGGCCATGCTGAAAACGGGAATATTGCCGGACTTCATTGTCGTGGATGGCTCCGAAGGCGGCACGGGCGCCGCGCCGATAGAGTTCGTGGACCACGTCGGCACCCCGCTGCGCGAGGGCCTGCGCCTGGTGCACAACACCCTGGTGGGCATCGGCCTGCGCGAACATATAAAACTGGGCGCGTCCGGGAAGATCATCAGCGCGTTCGATATGGCCCGCACCATGGCACTGGGCGCCGACTGGTGCAACAGCGCACGCGGCTTCATGTTTGCCATAGGCTGTATACAGGCCCAGGTGTGCCATACAGGCAAGTGCCCCACCGGCGTGACGACGCAGGATCCGAAACGCCAGAAAGCCCTGGTGGTCAGCGACAAGTCACTGCGCGTAATGAACTACCACCGCAACACCCTGCATGCCCTGGCCGAACTGATGACCGCCGCCGGCCTGAGACACCCCGGCGAATTCCGTCCCCATCACATTGCGCGCCGCATTTCCGACGGCAGCATACGGGTATTGTCCGCGCTGTTTCCCGATCTGGAAAAAGGTGAACTGCTGAAAGGCAAGTTCCGCCACACCATCTACAGAACAGCCTGGCCGATGGCCCAGGCGGAAAGCTTTGCGCCGCTGTACAGCCTGAGCGCCGCCCTGTCCGGAAACCCGGAGCAATCTCTACCGGCCGAAGCCAGCGAAGCCAACAAGGCGAAAAGCGCCTGATGGCGGGCGCCGGGGAAATCCAGAACACCCAAACTTTCCAACACTGCTCAGCGAGAAGAATGTGGATATCCCCAATTTCTCGCCCCGCGGATTGACAGGAAAAAAATACGTAGCCCCCCGCAGATCGATCCAGCCAGGCTCAGTAACTGTACTTCACCGCCGGCAAGGCATTGCGGGGCTCCCCAAAGAAATTTTGGTTCCAGTTGATTGAGCTGTAATACCTCTATTCTCCCGCATGTGGAAACTCGACCACCCGGAACCACAGAGAAGTCATCCGCCCGTTCATAGTGGGCAGAGCTGTAGATTTCCCGTTGCGTAGAGTCGTAACCATCATCGTTGGGGTTGCTGGAATAGATAGCCGGCGCCGCCCGCACACAGCAGCAGTGACAGTGTCTTGATGGCGTTGCGCCGCGACAAGTCCGGCGCCAGCAGCGCCTGCTGGGCCAGCTCGGCCCGCCGGGGGTTGGCGAGGATGCTGAATGGCCCGTTGAGCCGCTCGATATGGCCCCAGGCCCGGCGGCGATCGGGGTGCTGCAGGTTGTCCGAGAAAAGTTTGTATGGCAGGCTGTCCGACACAATTACATTTGCGTTCGACAGTTTGCTGCGGTCATCTGCCGCATCCCGGCTCCTGAGCAGCGCGACATTCACTTTCAGTTCACCTCGAGGGGGATGGATGAATTCCACAACGGACGAGCACCTGATCGGTGAAGATGTACCACCGGGATCCGCCAACGCTGTGCCGCCTGGCGTGCTCAAACGCGCAATCACCGCGTCGGCAATCGGCAATGCAACTGAATGGTTCGACTACGGGATGTACGCCTACGGCGTTACCTACATTTCAGCCGCGCTGTTCCCGGGCGAAGCCGAGGAGGCGACACTTTTCGCGCTGGCGACGTTCGCCATCTCCTTTCTGGTGCGCCCGCTCGGCGGCCTGTTCTGGGGCCCGCTCGGCGACAGGCTGGGGCGTAAATCGGTGCTCGCGATCACCATCCTGTTGATGTCGGGCGCCACCTTCTGCGTCGGGCTGGTGCCGTCCTACGACGCCGTCGGCTTATGGGCGCCGGCCTTGCTCATCCTGTTGCGCATGGTGCAGGGTTTTTCGACCGGCGGCGAATACGGCGGGGCGGCGACCTTCATGGCCGAGTACTCGCCCGATGATAGGCGAGGGTTCTGTGGCAGCTTTCTCGAGTTCGGCACACTGGCCGGCTTCTCGGCCGGGGCGTTGCTGATGCTGGGATTTTCCCTGGGCCTTGGCGATGAGGCGATGCACCAATGGGGCTGGCGCCTGCCATTTCTGGTGGCCGCGCCACTGGGCCTGATCGGCATGTACCTGCGCTCGAAGATGGAGGATACGCCGGTTTTCCGCGAGATCGAGGAAGAAGGCGAGACCGAACCGAAAACCGGCACCGAACTCAGGGAATTGGTGACCCACTATTGGCGGCAGCTGATCGTGCTCGGCGGACTGGTCGTCGCCTTGAACGTGGTCAATTACACCCTGTTGAGCTACATGCCCACCTACTTCCAGTCGGAACTGAACCTGTCTACCGATCAGTCGCTGCTGGTGCCCATCATCGGCATGTTGTTCATGATGGTGTTCCTGCCGTTTGCGGGGACGCTCTCTGACCGGATCGGGCGCAAGCCGATGTGGTGGCTGTCGCTGGCCGGCCTGTTCGTGATGGTGGCGCCGATGTACATGCTGATGTCCACCGGCCTGGTGGGCGCCATCATCGGCTTTGCCGTTCTCGGGCTGCTTTACGTGCCGCAACTGGCGACGATCTCCGCGACGTTTCCGGCGATGTTCCCGACCCACGTCCGGTTCGGCGGATTCGCCATTGCCTACAATGTTTCGACGTCGCTATTCGGGGGAACTGCGCCCGCGCTCAACGCCTGGCTGACCGGGATCACCGGCAACCCGTTGACGCCCGCCTACTTCATGATGGGCGCATGCGCCGTGGGCGCGGTGGCGATGCTGTTCGTGGTGGAAACCGCCGGCAGCTCGCTGCGTGGCACCGAGATTCCGGGAACGGAGGAATCGGAGCGCGAGGTCGCGGCCATGGACGCCGCGGAAATTACCGCCGGCGCTGCCGCCAGATCATCCAATTAGAACCTGGCATCAACATCGGATTTATCGGGAACGCTCGGAGTCATCCTCGGAGCTATCAACAACGCAATGCGGGGTTGCCGCCAAAACCGAAATGGAAAATCCGTGCCGTCGCCCCGGCGAGGCCAGAGCCATCGTCCCAAAATAGCGATAATTTATGTTATGATGCGCGCCTCACGACTAAGATCGTGCTTGGTTTTGCCGCGCAGTAAATAGCGAGATGACTCGCCAATCCAGATGCGCATACCGTCCAGATTCCGGTATCGCGAATATTTTTTCCAGGCTTATTCTGCTTCGGCTGACTGTGTCGATTTTTGTCGTGTACTTTCAGTTGCCCTCTTTTCATGATGCGCAGCGATTTTTTTCGTCACGTTGTGGCGAGTCTTTCCAGGGAAGGTGAAAGATATGAGTGAGGAGAACGACATGACCATGCGAGTCGCCATTCTTGGTGCCGGCCCCAGCGGTTTGGCACAGCTGCGGGCTTTCGAGACCGCCCGCCAATCGGGCGCGGAGATGCCCCATATCGTCTGCTACGAAAAACAAAGTGACTGGGGTGGACTCTGGAACTACACCTGGCGCACCGGCCTCGATGCCTATGGCGAGCCGGTGCACGGCAGCATGTACCGCTATCTGTGGTCGAACGGGCCCAAGGAGTGTCTGGAGTTCGCCGACTACAGTTTCGAAGAACACTTTGGCCGGCCAATCGCCTCCTATCCGCCACGCGCGGTTCTCCACGATTACATCATGGGCCGCGTTGAAAAAAGCGGGGTACGTCAGTACATCCGTTTTAGCACCTCCGTGCAGTGGGTCGCCTATTCGGAGGAAGACGAGACGTTCACAATAACGGTCCGGGATCTGAAGAAAGATCGCCTGTATTCCGAAGAATACGATTATGTGGTGGTGGCAACCGGGCACTTCTCGACGCCCAACGTGCCGTACTTCGAAGGGCTCGAGTACTTTCCCGGACGGGTGCTGCATGCCCACGATTTTCGCGATGCCTGTGAATTCAAAGACAAGGATCTACTACTGGTCGGCAGTAGCTACTCGTCCGAGGACATCGCCACTCAATGCCATAAGTACGGCGCGAGATCGCTGACCATCAGCTACCGCAGCGCTGCCATGGGCTTCGATTGGCCGGAGTGTTTTTCCGAGGTGCCACGGCTGACCAAAGTGATCGATAAAACGGCATATTTCGCCGACGGCAGCAGCCGCGATGTCGATGCCATCGTTCTCTGCACCGGGTACCGCCACCACTTCCCCTTTCTACCAGACGAGTTGGCGCTGAAAACAGATAACCGCTTATACCCGGCGAATTTGTATAAAGGGATATTTTACGAGAGCAACCCGAAGCTGATCTATCTGGGGATGCAGGATCAATATTACACTTTCAATATGTTTGACGCCCAAGCCTGGTATGCCCGCGACTTCATTCTTGGCCGGCTGGGCCTGCCGGATGCCGCCGCCATGGCGGCCGACATCGGAAAATGGCGCGAACAGGAAGGCGCCGCAAGCACTCCGTTTGAGGCCGTGGATTTTCAAGCCGCCTATGTGCGCGATCTGTTGATGCGAACCGACTACCCGAGCCTTGACGTCGAGGGCGTGGCCGAACTCTTCAAGGCGTGGCTCCGGCACAAGCGAGAAGATATCCTCTGCTACCGCGACAGGAGCTACCGCTCCACAGTTACCGGCACTTTGTCGCCACCCCATCACACGCCGTGGATGCAAGCGATGGATGATTCGCTGGAAGCGTTCCTGAACGATAAATCCGAGGTCGATCAACACCCGTTGGAATACGGCTGATTTTCGGCGCAGCCTGCCCAATTGCACGCCCCGGTCTATTTTCCGAGCCACCGCACCACACCCTCGCCGGCCCGCTTACCCGTCGCCAGACAGGCGGTGAGCAGATAGCCACCGGTCGGCGCTTCCCAGTCGAGCATTTCTCCCGCCACAAACACGCCGGGCAGGGATTCCAGCATGAGGTCGTCGGTGACGGCGTCAAGGCTGACGCCGCCGGCGCTGCTGATGGCTTCCTCCAGCGGCCGCGGCGCGCAAGGGTGCAATGGCATCGCTTTGAGTGCGCGGGCAATGGCATGGGCGTCCGCCCGGTCCAGATCCGGGCAGTTCTCCTTGAGCAGCGCGCCGGCGATGGCGGGCAAGTGGAGTTTCCTGCGCAACACATTGGCAAATGACATGCCGTTGCGCGACTCCTGGAGCCGGGCCTCGATGTCCTTCACAGGGCGTTCCGGGAGCCAGTCGAGCCAGAGGCTTGCCGCAGGGCAGGAGGCGGCGGGGGCAGAAGTGGTGGAGACAGCCAGCAAGTCGCGCAACGGGGCGCTCAGGGCATACACCAGGCTGCCTTCGATACCGTAGGCGCTCACCACCAATTCGCCGGTCCGCCGCCACTGGCGGCCGCGGATATCGGTCAGCGACAGGCCGACGTGCTTGATCGGCGTGCCGGCGAAGCGCTGGCGAACATAATCGCTCCACGCTATCTCGAAGCCGCAGTTGCTTGGGCGCAGCCGCTGCACCTCAACCCCGGCCGCGCGTAGCGGCGCGCACCACTGGCCGTCGGAGCCGAGCCTTGGCCAGCTGCCGCCGCCGAGCGCCAGGACCACGGCGTCGAACTTGAGCAACCGTGCCCCATGGGGCGACTCGAAGCGCCAGCCCTGCTGTGGGTCGCTGCTCGGCCAGCCCAGCCAGCGATGGCGGGGATAAACCACCACCCCCAGGCCGCGCAGGCGCTGCAGCCAGGCGCGCAGTAGCGGTGCGGCTTTCATGCCGGCGGGGAATACCCGCTTTGAGCTGCCCACGAAGGTGTCGATGCCCAGGCCGTGAATCCATTCCCGCAGCTGGTGCGGCGCCAGGTCGTCGAGGATCGGCTGCAAGGCTCGCTGGGCAGGGCCATAGCGGGTGACGAAGGTGGCGTAATCTTCGCCGTGGGTGATGTTCATGCCGCCAACGCCGGCCAGCAGGAACTTGCGCGCCACACTGGGCATGGCGTCGAACACCTGCACGCCATGACCGGCGCCGGCGATGACTTCTGCCGCCATCAGGCCGGCAGGGCCACCGCCAATCACCGCGATGGAGGGCTGGCGGGCATCAATGGCAGCAATGACCGATTCGGGCATGGCGATATCGGCGGCGCCCGGCTAGCCTACCGGGCAGGCCGGATCCGTCCGCCCTGAATCCCGCCCGCTCAAGCGGGATCCCACACCAGCGGCAGCTCCATCACATGCATCACATTGGTCATCTGGAAGGGCACCTTGAAGCCGGGCTTGACACGGAACTCCGGCAGCATGGCGAGCATGTCCTGCATGGCCACTTTCAGCTCGCGGCGCGCCAGGTGGGCGCCGAGGCAGCGGTGGATGCCATGGCCGAGGCTGAGGTGCACCGGGCGGCGGTCGAGGCGCACTTCCAGGGGCGAATCGAAAGCCGCCGGGTCATTGGAGCCGAGGGGAGTCGACATGGCGACCCTGTCGCCGGGCTTGATGGTAACGCCGTGGATCTTGATCTCGTTCTTGCACACGCGGATGGTGGTCACCGCCGCATAGGCGCGCATCAATTCCAGAATACCCTGCTCGACCCTGGAGGGGTCCTCCCGCAGCAGCCGCTGGTCGTCGAGATGGGTGGCCAGATGGTGGAAATGGAAGCCCAGGTTGGCGGTGACGGTGTCCAGCCCGCCGATGAAGAGGTTGAAGCAATGGCCGAAGACCTCTTCCTTGGTCCATGGGCGGCCCTCCGCCTCGAGCTTCATGGTTCTGGAGATCAGGTCGTCGGTGGGGTTCTCTTCCCGCTTCTCGATCTCTTCGTAGAGGAATTGCTTGAGGGTGGCAATGGCGTTGCGGCGGTCATCGGGCACGGAGGTGTGCAGCAGGTTGTATTCCCAGTCGAGGAACTCGTACATCCTGTCGAGCGGCAGGCCCAGCAGGTCGAGCACGATGCTGACGGGAAAGGGGACGGCGAAGTCCTTGATGAAATCGACTTCGCCCTTGTCCTTGAACTTGTTGATCAACTCCGACGCCCGGCTGCTGATCTTGGCCTCCTGCTTCGACATCTCCCTCGGCGAGAAACCCGGCTCGAGGGCGCGGCGGAAGGCGGTGTGCTTGGGGGGATCGAGTTCCGTCGGAATCACGTCCCAGCTTTCGCCGATCATGGGGGCGAAGAACGAGTTGCCCTTCTTGATGAAATCCACGTTGTTCTCGTACACTTTTTTCAAGTCTTCCGCCCGGGTCAGCACCCAGCAGCCGCGGGGCGGCACCGGGAACACATCGGTGCCGAAGAAAATCGGCGGGCCCTTATGGATTTGCGGCACGATCTCCTTGTGGGGGTGGACATAGCTGGTCTGGCGGCTGGTGAGAGGAAACGGCATCGCCAGTTCCGGCGGAACATGGGAGGGGACTGTGTTTTGGTCAGCGCTCATTGTTATCGGCTCCATTTGCATTAGAACGTATGATTGTGGTGCGATTGTAACACTGCTTTATTCGTTTGTTGCCGCAACTCCACCCGCATATGGCGTGCCGGCGGCCAATGCTTCGCGGCGCCACCGGCCAGCCCTTCACCCGTTGCGCAAGGAAATGAACGACGTGGACCACCGCGGTGCGGATCTCTGCGGCGCCGGTGCAGCGCAGGGTGCCCGGCCGGGCACGGGGGGTGGCGAACGATCGGCTGCCCGCAACGGTGTCGAGCGCCACTGGCACGCGGCGACCATCAATTCATCAGGTATTCAGCGAGCATTTTCCATCGATGGCAATGCTAAACAGAAACGAAATAATCTGGCAGATCGTGGCATCGATCCCCAAAGGAAAAGTGGCGACCTATAGCCAGGTCGCCAGGCTTGCGGGCTATCCCAATCACGCCCGCTATGTCGGTTTTACCCTGAAAAACATGCCGGAGGACACCACCTTGCCGTGGCACCGGGTGGTGAATGCCCAGGGCAGGATTTCTTTTGCCGCTGGCAGCGAAGCCTACCAGAGACAACGCTCATTGCTTGAATCGGAAGGCATCGTCTTCGACAACATGAAACTGCCACTGAGAACCTACGGCTGGCGCGCTTAAAGCCTGTTCAAAGTCTCCAAAGAAGCATCAAGTGTAGCCCCTGCTATAGGGTGTACTGAGGAACCAAGCGCGCCGCAGGAGCCACGGACATGAAAAAATTCTTTTATCTTACAA